>RCND010000428.1_pt1 | contig 23650 bp, 11 predicted proteins | sample 2041351 | NCBI WGS metagenome assembly RCND01 (sample SAMN09708230, study PRJNA481090) | Marine sediment metagenome, whole genome shotgun sequencing project. | biome: marine sediment; feature: ocean; material: sediment; isolation source: Sewage treatment plant 12B marine sediment (STP12B) ... | reverse complement strand
GATGGGATAAAACTCATCAATCTGTACAAAATGGAGCCCCTTTAGGGAAGGCTTCTTCAAATCGGCCAATCCATACTTGCTTCTCAGATCCTTTATCTTTTTCTCATCCCAGTTTTCCAGCAGGTGGGTGGTCCACTTGATAAAATACTCCGGAGTTTTACCGGTGGGAAGACTTATGACCCCCTTTGGATTTTCGCTGACCCACTCCACGAAACGTAGTGCTGTAAGCAAACCCATCAGAGGGAAATTATCCACAACGATATAAGGTATGTTGGTATTGATCTCAGGTTCACCGGAAATCTTATAAAAAGCCGATTCTACTTTTGATTTAAACTGCATGGTTTATGTAAATTATATTGATGTAGTGTGAAGCAATACAAAAGTATTCATTTTGCATCTCTTTGTCAAAGTGAAAAAGAAAAATAATACGAATTTCGCACGATTGTTTAAGGCTTAGGGAATCCCATCAGGTATACAGGCCTGAATTAGCAGTTTTTGCTAGGTCCCCAAAGAGTGCCGAAAGCTTCTGAGTAACCTCCTGGAAATATTGTTTCCCCTTCTCAAGGGTGGCTTTCCTTGGATCGCCCACCCCAGTATCTTCGCTGATACTGGTCCACTTCCGTTCGGCCCAGGCCCAGGATTCATTCAGGGCCTCCACACTAAACTCTTTTGCCTTTCCTTCTCCTGCCTGATCCAGAGATTTTACCAGTTCCGGATGAGCATATAGCATCAGGCTGGTCTCCATTTCATCGGCATGACCTCCTGCATTATCAAAGATCCTACCCTGGTCCACCGACTGGAACCAGTTGCAGGTAGCCACCAACATATCGGGATAGTTAGCTCCCACTTCTCTGATAATCTGTCTGAAATCGTTTCCCCCATGCCCATTCACCACCAGAAGTTTCTCTACGCCATAGCCATCCAGGCTTTCCACCACATCCTCCAGGATGGCTTGTTGAGTGGATGGATTCATATTCATTGTCATGTAAATATCGGCCTGACCGGTATTTACCCCCAGGGGTATGGTGGGAAGAACGATCACTTTAGCCCCCTTCTCCCATGCCATTCGGGCAGCCTCGTACACCAGGGCCTCCGTTTCATAATTATCAGTACCGTAGGGCAAATGGAGGTTGTGTGCCTCGGTGGCTCCCCAGGGAAGAATGGCCAGGTCGAAGTCTTGATCACTGATATCAGACCAGTGGGTTTCTGCTAGTATGTAAGGTCGCATAGGGAAGAAATGTTAGAACGTTAGAATTGTTAGATTATTAAATATTCATTTGGGTTGGGATGCGGTACGCATGGTAAGCAGGTGTTCCACGGGGGTGTTAACGGTAATCTCGCATCCGCCGGAGAAAATAAAGGGACGTCCCTCCTCTTTTTTACATAAGTGCTCTGTTTCATTTTTGATCTCTTCAGGAGAAAGATCCTGAATCACAGAAACCGGATCCAGGTTTCCACAGCGGATAATACCAGATCCTAGCTTCTCCATGGCATGATCCATATCGACCATCCAGTCGATATCAACAATGTCTGGTTTAACCTCCCGGATATCTTCAAGCAGGTGCGTGATATTCCCACAAATATGTAGTTTAACTTTGGCTCCCAGGGATTGTATATACTCAAATAATTCCAGGTGTTTCTCCTTCACAAATTCCCGGTAATTTTCCACATCAATCTGTGAGCAGATTGCATCACCTACCCCAATGATATCACAACCAGCTTCCACCTGTGCTCTTGCAAAATCTTTAGCGCAAGGCATGATCTTTTCCATAAGCCTCTTTACAAAGTCAGGTTCCATAAAGATCTTTAATAAGACCTCATTTACTCCGGCCAGATCACAACTTTCTGCCAGTGGCCCTTCAACCCAACCGATCACGGGCACATCCGGACCCACCTGCTTTCTTAGCGCCTCTCCACCCATTATTCGATCCAGGGTTCTCTCTTCCTTGAAAACATCAGGATTTTTCAGCAGGGCAATATCTTCAATTGAATGCACAATGGTTTCCATACAGCGGGGTACCTGCTCGTCGGGAAAAGTAACTTTTGCTCCAAAAGCAGAGGTCTCCCGGTAGGGATCGGAAATAAGCCCCACCGCATCCATTCCGAAGGCCTCCCTGCATCTGAGGTTGCTTTCTACCAGTGCCTTATAATCAGAGGCAAATTCTCCATAGGTGAACCCGGAAAACCTGGCAGCAAAATGCATCAGTATAGGGTAGAAAGGTATCCGAGTGCTCATATCTGCCAAGATAATGAAAATTGAAAGCTCCTATTTGTTTATTTTATTAAGCCCAAAATGGCTCATGATCTCCAGCGTATTTTCTATGGGTAGCGCCTTTATCTCCCTTCCCTTTTGACCTTCCATATCCTCCGCCATAAATAGGGAATTGTAGATGGCTTCCTCGGTGGCTTCCACTACGGCCAGAAAAAGGGGCGACATATAATCATTGCCCAATTCCGGTGTGGATTTTACTGGCTGATCAGAATGATAGGGAATCCTGCATTCATGATGGGTGCTAAAGGCGATGGCATAATCCCCACTCCCATTGGACATAAAAGAGCCCACCCTTCCAAGGGCCAGGAAAGAACGTTTGGCCAGGCGCTCCAGGTTGCGGGCCGAAAGGGGTGCATCGCAGGCAATCACAATCATACACGATCCGTCTAACTGGTGAGAACTATTATGTGCCAGATAGTGCTTCTTTAACTCCTCTCCCACCGGAGCTCCCTGAATGCTCAGTATCCCCCCGAAATTGGTTTGCACCAGCACACCCACCGTATAGCCACCCTGCTTTTCGCTGACTTTGCGTGAAGAGGTTCCGATCCCGCCTTTAAAACCAAGGCACAGGGTCCCTGTACCTGCTCCCACATTTCCCTCTTCCACCGGTCCTTCAGTAGCATTTGAAAGTGCCTCAAGCACATCCTGTTTTTCCACATGACGGCCACGGATATCGTTGAGCCATCCATCGTTGGTTTCTCCGGCCACCGGATTAACAGAGCGGACCGATTCATTCCCGGGCAGGGATAGCGTATGGTCCACAAGGGCATCGGCCGTGGTAAACACACTTAAGGTAGAGGTGAGGGCCACAGGAGTCTCCAGGTTACCCAATTCTTTTACCTGGGTAAATCCAAGGGCCTTGCCGAAACCATTGCCAACACTTACAGCCGCCGGCACCTTCTCCTGAAAGAGGTTCCCGGAATGAGGCCGGATCACCGTGACACCAGTTCGAACTGAATCTCCCCGTATCAAGGTAAGGTGTCCTACAGAAACCCCATCTACATCTGTGATGGCATTCCATTTCCCGGGCTCCAGTATCCCGGGTTCTATTCCAAAGTCCCTGGCTCTGCCCCGCTCCTGTGCCTCCGTCAAAAAGGAGAACAGCATGAGCAGGCAGCAAATTGCCATATATCTCTTCATCATGTGCTAAAGATTTGTTCCTGATCAAAGATAATCAACAGGAGCATTCCAAATGCTTCACATACTCCTGTGTCAGATTCATCTGCTTCAATCTTTCTTTTCTGGATTCAAAGCAGTGCTCGCAAGTGGAAAAGCGGTCCAGATCCCACAGGTCGGCAAAAACCAGGCCCTTCTGTAATCTGATTCCATATTCCAGTACCCGTTCAAGAGTGTGGATGGAGGGTTCCTGAAAGTAGTCATCGAGGGCCATTGTATCAAGAGCACCATTCCCCGATCTTACCGGGATCACCGAACAGATATCCACTCCGCAGGCAAAGGCAAAATCGATGGATCGGCAGGCCCACTCCAGTCCCTCAGCCTCATCGAGAAAAGGCGGGCGGAGCAAAATAAAGGCGCGTGTTGAAATCCCATTGGATTGAAGAAAGCCGACACTCTTCTTAAAATCCTCCAGGCTCATCCCCTTATTCAAACGAGGCAGCACCTCCGGATGAACGGTCTCCAGACCGATGGCCACCTCCAGCTGACCATTTAACATCCTGTCGAACTCAAGGCACTTCTCTCCGATAAAGGCTGTATGGCTCTCTACAAGTACATTTTCAAATGCTGCGGAAAGAGAGGCAATCTGCTTATAATCCTCTACGGGGATTGCCCTGGGATCAAAAAAACTTCCGCTGTTAAAGAGCTTCAGATGTGTAGCGGGGGACAGCTTTTCAAAAGCAAATTCCATCTGCGCCGGGATAGCACCAACAGGTATTGTCTCATCGGTGGTATGCTTCCAGAGATCGCACATCAGACAGTTAAATGGACATTCCCGGTTGGTCAGCAAAATGGCTGACACCTCTTTCACATATCCCTGTAAATCAAGCTCCTGTTCATTGAACCAACCATAGGGCAATGAGGGATCCACCGGGAACTTTTCTCCCCGCATGGACCGGATCCAGAGGCCATCCATCTGGATGCCGGGGAGCTTACTCATAGATGGAGAGAAACTCCTTGCGATAGTCCAGCTCCTTTTCAGGAAAATGAGCCTGGAAGGCATCTTTGGAGGCAGCTCCATGCTGGAAGCGCCTCTTTTCAAATACAGGCATCTCCATGCCGGTGATTGCTTTAACACCGCTGGCCACTACCTGGCCCTTCAGGGCATAGAGTTTCTCGTGGTCCCAATCGGTAAGCTCGATAAAAGGAATCCCTTCCGCAATCTCAATCACATTCGCCAGTGTATAGGGGCTGAAGCTGTTGAAGCCCATGGTATCAGTAGTGGTATAGGTACGCATATATCCCCTGCTGAGTCCGCCGCTATAAGTAAGCGAGTGCTTCATCTTGCCAACGCCCCATCCTTCGTGGTAGAGCATCAGGTTATTCAGCACACTCCTTATGGTTAGTTCCGGATTTTCCTCGATGGGATAATCCTTTAGGTTCTCATCGCCCCCATCACCATCGATCATATGGACCCAGTCAGGGTAGCGCCTGCGGATCCCCTCCAGTAATGCCAGATTCATTGTGGCCGCCTGGATATCCAGCGGTTTGTAGTCCTCTACCACCTGAACGGTCTTTTTCCAGTCAAGCCCCGAAGCACTTACTTCGATGGGCTCCAGGAAAACCTCCATGTTTACCGCCTTTAGGAACTCCCTGGCCTGCTTCAGGTCCTCTCCGTCACCATCCACACTCAGGGTAAAGGCCTTAAGCCTGGAAGGACTCTCGCCAAGCTCCAACAAAGCATGATAGGTAAGCAGGAACACCGAACCACTGTCGATCCCTGCTGAAAAACTTACCCCGATGGGACCACTTGTGGCCTTGTACTTGAGCCATTTCTTAATTTCCTCATACAGGGCACTCATATATTGCTTAGCGATTTCCTCCACCGGGGTGCCTTCAAAACGGTTCCGCTCAGGGGTAAAGAAACGCTGGTGAACCGGACTGGGATCGGGACATCCCAGCAGTTCGATGGTGGTGATGTAGTGCGCCGGGGCCATGCGGGTGTATGAGGGGTGAAACTGGTCCTCCAGCCCTTCCTGTTCCAGGTATTTATATATGGTATCGATGCGATCGGCCAGCACCAGGCAGGGTCCAGCCTTTAGCTTGGCAATAAAGAAACGAAGCGGACGCCCTATAGAACGGGCCATACGGATGGTTTTCCCCTCCACAGCTACCAGCGCAAACTGACCATCAATGCTCCTGACCCCTTCAGCATTTCCAGCCCTCACAAGCTCTATCGCCTCGTCCAAAGACATATTATAAATTATATTTTTTTCAGGGTCCGACAGGTCCACCACACGGTTCACATATTCATGGTTCATTTTCTATCTGTTTAGTTTTGAATATCATGGAAGCCATATTCCAAAAAAGCCCTTTCAAAGGTAGTAAAATCAAGGCTTTTTTTATAATGTGGAATTCTTCTAAATAAGCTTAAAAAAGCGCCTAAAGTGTTAAAAAAGCTTAATTTCGTTATTGTACCTATATAATAATATACACCCCTTAACTAATCAATAATCTAATTATTAGACAATTGTTATTCATTGCTAACTTTAAAACTACTTCAATTATGCGAAATTCTGCATGGTGGAAAAGCGGCTTTTTGTCGCTTATCCTGTTTGGTTTTGCGATCAGCTTAACCTTTGCCCAGGAGAGTACAGTGACCGGTTCGGTCTCTTCCGACACGGAAGGCCCGATCCCCGGTGTAAACATTGTAATCCAGGGAACCACACAGGGGGCCGTGACCGATGTGGATGGTAATTTCAGTATTACCGTTCCGGGTCCTGATGCCGTCCTGGTATTTACTTCCATTGGTTACGCAGCACAAAATGTGACTGTGGGCAACCAGACCTCTATTAATTTGACTTTGACCGAAGATGTCATGGCTCTGGACGAAATTGTGGTGATCGGCTACGGTACCCAGAAGAAGAAAGAGCTGACCAGTGCCATCTCCAGCGTCAAGTCGGAAGAATTTAACAAGGGCCAGGTGAACAATCCTGCCCAGTTGATCCAGGGTAAAGTGGCCGGACTCTCAATCTCCAAGCCAGGTGGCAACCCCAACCAGGGCTACACCATGCGTTTGCGTGGTATGAGTACTATTGGTGCCAACACCCAGCCTCTAGTGGTGATCGACGGTGTGGTTGGCGCAGACCTCAACAATGTGGATCCTAACGACATCGAGTCCATGGACGTGCTGAAGGACGGTTCTGCAGCTGCCATCTATGGTACCAGGGGTTCCAGTGGTGTAATCATCGTTACTACCAAGAAAGGTAGAAGGGGCACAGCCCACGTTAATTACAGTGGAATGGTTACTCTGGAGACAGTGGGTAAATATCCTAACGTAATGAATCCCACTGAGTGGCGTGCACTTTCAGCAGAGACCGGGACTGGAACCGATTTTGGTTACGACACTAACTGGTTCGAAGAAACCACCCAGAATGCCGTCCAGCAGACACATAACCTTAGTATGTCAGGAGGTACTGACAAGACCAAATACATGGCCTCATTTAACTTCCGTGATGGCGATGGTGTTGCCATTAACACAGGTTATACCCAGGTCAACGGAAGACTGAACCTGAGCCAGAAAGCCATTAACGACCGCCTGACCGTGGACCTGAATATTGGCGCCACCCAGCGTGAGTCTCAATTAGGTTTCGACGACGCATTCCGTTATGCCAGTATTTATAACCCCACTGCTCCCGTAAAAAGCGATGATCCGCAATACGAAAAGTATGACGGATACTTCCAGCAGGTCTTGTTTGATTACTTCAACCCGGTGGCCATCCTGGAACAGAACGTAAATGACAGAAAAGACCAGCGTATAAATGTAGCTCTGAAAGGTACCTTTGAAATTATAGATGGTCTGAAGATAGATGCTTTCTACTCGATTCAAAATCAGAATGAAAACAAATCCAGCTACCGCGACAAAAACAATTATGGAACCGGTATGGACCGCAACGGTCTGGCCAGGAGATGGTATGACGAGAACTCCTTCCAGTTATTCGAAACAACCATTAATTATCTGACTGATATCAGTGGTGCAAGCCTTCAAATACTTGGAGGGTTCTCTCACCAGGGATTTAACTGGCAAGGATTCTCTGCAGAAGGTGGTGATTTTATCACCGACGCCTTTACCTATAACAACCTGAGCGCAGCAGGAGATTTCAATGCAGGAATCGGTAATGTGACCAGCTACCAGAATATGTCTACGCTGGTCGCTTTCTTTGGTCGTGTAAACTTGAATGTGACCGACAGCTGGTTTGTGATGGCCAGTGGCCGTTATGAAGGCTCCAGCAGGTTTGGAGAAGGTAACAAATGGGGTTTCTTCCCGGCCATCGGTGCAGGTGTTGACCTGGCCAATGTGCTGGATATTTCCTCCATGGACAACCTGAAACTAAGGGCTAGTTGGGGACTTACCGGTAACCAGCCTCCCAATCCTTATATGTCCCTCTTGCGCCTTGGACCTCAAGGAAACTTCTTTTACAATGGTGAGTTCATCCCCGGTTACGCACCTGTAAGTAATGCCAACCCGGATCTGGGCTGGGAAAAGAAGGGTGAATTTGACATCGGTGTGGACTTCTCCATGCTGGACGGAAAACTTTATGGTTCATTTGACTACTATACCAGGACCACCACCGACCTGTTGTTTGAATACAATGTTCCGGTTCCGCCAAACCTCTATTCTGATGCCTGGCTGAACCTGGGTGAAATTCAGAACAGTGGTCTCGAACTTACACTGTCGTGGAATGCCGTACAGTCAGGTGACTTTTCCTGGAGCACCACCATTACTCCTACTTACTACCTGAAAAACGAGCTGGTCTCACTTTCAGGAACCTTTAACGGTGCCGAATTGAGCTATGGTGTGCGAGCCCTGGGGAACATGGGATCGCCGGGACAGAACCAGACACCCGTTATAAGAGCGGAAGAGGGTCAACCCATCGGCCAGCTCTTGGGCCAAACCTTCGTGGAGATAGGTCCTGACGGTGACCTGATCCTGAAGGATACCAATGAGGATGGTACTATAGATGAACTGGACCGCGTAGTAGTTGGTAACGGACTGCCCGATATGGAATTTGGATGGGGCAACAACTTCAAGTACAAGAATTTTGACCTGAATATCTTCTTCCGCAGCGTACTGGGACACGATCTGAACAATACCTTCCGTGGATTCTATGAGGTACCTCAGGCCATTACCTCATACAACCTGCCGGTAACAGCTACAGATATGAGAAACGCCGAGACCGGAGTCCTGATGAACAGCACTTCAAATGTACTCTCCGACTGGCATATTGAGGATGCATCCTTTTTCGCTTTGGACAATGCAACGCTTGGATATAACTTCGATATGGTGAACAGCTCCGCCTTCAGAAACATTCGTGTCTTTATATCTGGCAACAACCTGTTCTTCATTACCGGTTATAAGGGTGTTGATCCCAGTGTGAGATATGACGATGGAGGAAATGTCCTGATTCCCGGTATTGACAGAAGGAATACCTGGTTCAGGACCAGGTCTGTTTCACTGGGTGTAAACGTTGGTTTCTAACCCTCTAAAAACAGACGATATGAAAACAACAGATAGAAATAAAATGAGAAAATCAATATTACTGGTAATGGCAGTCCTGGCAGTTATGCTGACAGCCACCATTAACCAGTCATGTACCAACCTGGATGAAGAGCTCTACGGTGAAGTAACACCGGATAATTTCTTCAATTCAGAGGAGGAGATCCTCGCTGCCCTGGGCGCCGCCTATACACAATTTGGCGACTATGCCTCTAGCACTCCCATGAACCTGCAAACCAATGGAACCGACGAAATGGTCACTCCCACACGTGGATCGGACTGGGACGACGGAGGTAATTGGAGAAGGATCCATCTCCACTCCTGGACCATTGAAGACGGAGATATGAACGGAGGCTGGAACTGGGGCTTTGGGGGTGTGAATACCGCCAACCGCCTGATTTACCAATTCGAGGTCCTTGTGGCCGATGGAGCCATGGATGCTGATATGGCCGCCGCTTTTATAGCCGAACTTCGGACCATCAGGGGATTCTTCTACTGGCAACTGATCGATTTGTACGGAAATGTACCGCTGGTAACAGACTTCGCCGCTGCAGAAGCGCAGCCGTCTACGGTCCCAAGGGCTGAAGTTTATGCCTGGCTGGTAGCCGACCTGGAAGAGGCAGTTCCCCTACTTCCCAAGGAAGTGGATGGTACCACCTACGGACGGATGAACTACTGGGCCGGTCAAACACTGCTGGCCAAGCTCTACCTGAATGCAGAAGTCTATACCGGAACTCCGCAGTATGTCAAAGCATCAGCGGCCTGTACCGATATCATTGATAATGGCGGATTCGATCTTACAGGCAACTATTTTGATAACTTTAGTGCAAGCAATACAGGTACTACTGAGATGATCTTTGCCATTCCCTACGACCAGGTTTATTATGGAGGATTTCAAATTGCGGTGCGAAGTTTGCATTATGCCAGTCAATACAGCTATAACCTGACTGCCCAGCCATGGAACGGTTACTGTTCCCTGGAGGAGTTTTACAACTCCTACGAGGACACCGATATCCGTAAAGGGGATGCGGGTACCTTGGATGGCCCGGCCATTAAGCGAGGCAATTTTGTAGCCGGCTACCAGTACAACGTGGACGGATCTCCGACCGAAGATGATGGTGCTGACGCAAATGATCCGGACGGCCCACAACTCAACCTTGGAAATATTGGAACCGGTGAGCCCCAGATAAATGAGCTGGGTCCCCAGGCCTGGCGCCAGTCCGGTGTACGGGTTGGTAAATGGGAAATTGAGTTGGGCTCAGATCCTGGCGCTATGAACAATGACTATGCCGTATTCCGCCTGGCCGATGTGAAGTTGATGAACGCTGAAGCACTGTGGCGTCAGAATAACGATCCCACTGCTGCTGCCACACTATTACTGGTGAACGATGTAAGAGCCCGTGCCGGTGTGGATCCCTTGGCTACACTTGATGGCCCCGTCAGCTTTGATATGGCAGGACCGGTAATTCCTGGAGGTGAGCTTTTCAACGAGATTGGTCGTGAAATGTTTGCGGAGAACTCCAAGCGCCAGGAACTCATTCGTTGGGGATTATACGACGATGTGGCACTCTGGGTCGTTCCATTCAATAATCCCGGTGATGTACTTGAGAGTGGAGAACACACTACGCTCTTCCCCATCCACAGGGACAAGATCGAGGCTAACCCCAACCTGACTCAGAATCCGGGGTATAATTAGAAGTAGCATATTGAATATATAGTTTCAGGGAGAGCAGGCAAGACAATTGCCTGCTCTCTTTTTTGTACATTGCGCGCATGTTTCGAGGAAAAATAGATGCTGTTCAGGGAGGGATTCTTCTTTCTATATTTATTATCCTGCAGGCATGCAACTCCGATGCTCCGGATTCTAGCTTCGATGCCAGATTCACACTACTCGACCTGAATCAAGCGGGCATCCGCTTTAGCAATGATGTGGAGTACAGCGAAGAGTTCAATACCTACACCTACCGCAATTTCTATAATGGCGCCGGGGTCGGATTGGGCGATTTTAATCTGGACGGTCTCACTGATATATACTTCTGCGGAAACATAGTGGACAACAAGCTTTATATCAATCGGGGGGATTTTCATTTTGAAGATATCACGGAACAAGCAGGTGTGGCCTGTGAGGGCGTCTGGTCAACCGGGGTAAGCATCGCCGATATCAATGGTGATGGCTGGCCCGATATTTATGTGTGCAAATCGGGCATTCCGGACACCCCCAATCGGAATAATGAATTGTTTATTAATAATGGTGATCTGACCTTCACTGAACAGGCAGAGGCTTATGGAATCAATGATCTGGGACTCTCCACCCATGCCTCATTTTTTGATTATGACCGGGATGGGGACCTGGATTGCTACCTGCTCAACAATTCCTTCGAGTCTGTAACTGAATTTGACCTGGTAGAGGGAGCGCGACTGCTGAGGGATACCCTGGGTGCAAATAAGCTTTACCGAAATGATGGGGATATTTTCGTAGACGTAAGTGCCGAAGCGCATATCTATGGAAGCAAGATCGGTTTTGGGCTTGGAGTTAGTGTGTCTGACCTGAACCGCGACGGATGGATGGATATTTATATCTCCAATGACTTTTTTGAACGCGATTATCTCTATATCAACATGCAGGATGGAACCTTTTCAGAGCTGCTGGATCAGCAGCTTGGAGAGACCAGTCTGGGAGCCATGGGAGCAGATATTGCAGATATTAATAACGATGGCTGGCCCGATATTTTTGTAACCGAGATGACTGCCCAGGGCGATAGACGACTGAAAACCAAGGTCCTGTTTGAATCATGGGATAATTACAAAAACAAAGTTGATAAGGCTTACCACCAACAGTTTGCCCGTAATGTATTACAGCTCAATCAGAGGAACGGCTCCTTCAGTGAGATAGGCCGCTTCAGCGGAGTGGACGCCACCGACTGGAGTTGGGGAGCACTTATCATGGATCTGGATAATGACGGATGGCGCGATCTCTTTGTAGCGAACGGAATCTACAAAGATCTTCTGGACAGGGACTACCTCAATTTCTACTCCAATCCGGCCCTGATGCGCTCTGTAATAAAGAATGAAGAACAAGCCATTCTCAGCATTATCGATCGCATCCCCTCTGAGCGGGTTCCCAATTATGCTTTTCACAACAATGGGGACCTCACTTTTACCAATCGTTCCAAAGTATGGGGCCTGGCCACTCCTTCCCACTCCAATGGCGCCGCTTACGGGGACCTGGATAATGACGGGGATCTTGACCTGGTTGTTAACAATGTGAATATGGCCCCTTTTCTATATCGCAACAATACCAGGCAGAAGGAAGCATCTAATTTTCTATCCATCGCATTCCTGGGAAAGGCCAACAACAGCGCTGCAATCGGAGCCTCTGCCACCCTTTATTTACAGGGTAAAACAAGCTACAAAGAGCTGATTCCCGCCAGGGGATTTAAGTCCTCTGTAGAAAGCCGGCTCCACTTCGGTCTGGGCGATGTTAGCCAGGTCGACTCGATCCGGATAAGCTGGCCAGATGGAGGCTGTTCTCTGTTATATAATGTTCAGGCCAACCAGTTTCTAACTCTGAACCAGGTAGACGCGCTCCCCTGCCCTTCCACACAGACTTCAGAAGTGAAAGCTCTCCTAACAAAGAGCGATCCCCCAGCCGGATTGACCTATTCCCATGTGGAAAATGAGTTCAATGATTTCGTGAGAGAAAGTCTGCTTTTTCAGATGCACTCGACTGAGGGCCCTCGAATGGCCGTGGGAGATGTGAACGGAGATGCATTGGATGATCTCTATATCTGCGGAGCAAAAGGCACTTCAGGGGCACTTTACATACAGAAGAAGCAAGGTTTTGTACAATCCAGCAGCTCCCTGTTTGATGCAGATAGCACCTCCGAAGAGACCGACTGCGCCCTCTTCGATGCAGATGGGGATGGTGATTTGGATCTCTATGTGGCCTGTGGTGGTAATGAATTCTCATCCAGCTCTTCCGCTCTGGCTGACAGGCTTTATCTGAACAATGGGAAAGGAAGCTTCTATAAATCAAGGCAGATACTTCCGGTCGGACGCTATGAGAGTAGCGCATGTGTACGACCCGCTGATTATGATGGTGATGGCGATTTGGACCTGTTCGTGGGAATCCGCCTCCGCCCCTTTCTCTATGGTATCCCGGTGAATGGCTACCTGCTGGAAAATGACGGAAGGGGGAAATTCACCAATGTTTCTTCAGAGATGGCACCCGGACTAAAAGAAATTGGAATGATCACCGATATGGCCTGGGCAGATGTGGATTGGGATAAGGATCCTGATATGGTAATTGTGGGCGACTGGATGCCAGTGAAGCTCTTTATCAATGAGCAGGGACAATTTACTGACCGCTCCGCATCCTATGGTCTGTCCGGAACAGAAGGATGGTGGAAGCGGATTGCTGCCTGTGACCTTGACGGGGATGGGGACACGGATCTGGTATTGGGGAATCATGGCCTTAACTCCCGCTTTCGTGCCTCCCCTGAAAAACCAGTTACCATGCATGTGAACGATTTTGATTTAAATGGAAGTGTGGAGCATATTATCAGCGCTTTTAACGGCGACACATCTTACCCGGTAGTCATGAAGGATGACCTGGTAAAACAGATTCCTGCCCTTGGTCAAAAATATACAACCTTTGAATCCTATAGTGGACAAACCATCGAGGATATTTTTTCTGAAGAAATTCTTCAGCGTTCGATCGTTCTTCAGGCCCATATGCTTGAGAGTGGATTGCTGATTAACGAAGGACAGGGAAGCCTTCGGTTTAAGCCGCTCCCAACCAGGGGCCAGCTCTTTCCTGTATATGCCATTGCTACAGGCGATTTCGATCACGATGGCAAAAGTGATATACTTTTAGGGGGCAATTTGACCCGGGCCAAACCTGAGATGGGGATCTACAGCGCCGGGCAGGGCCTCTTTCTGCAGGGCCGCGGCAATGGAAACTGGAGAGCCCTTCCCGCAAATAGCTCCGGTTTCTTTACCAAAGGTGAGATCCGCGATATCAAAAACATAAAAATCAATGGAAACCGTATGATTACTGTTGCAAGAAACAATCAGAATTTACAATTTTACACTTTTTGAATTTAAAGAAGAATGAATAGAATGAAATGGATGGTGCTGGTAGTCATGGCTGCACTTATCATGGGAGGATGCACACCCGAGAAGAAATATGAGCACAGATTAAAAAAGGAACTGGCCAGCGGGGTCAGGTATGATTCTCTTTTTATGGGAATCTCGTTTAGGATGACTGAAGATGAGTTCTTTGATCACTGCTGGAAGCTGAATAAGGAAAATCTGGTAAAGCAGGGAACAAGCAATATGAGTGTGGAGTATGATACAAAGGAGGAGTTGAAATACCCTGCCACCATGAATTTTTACCCCGTATTCGGAGATGGTAAAATCGTAGAGATGCCCGTTCGCTTTATCTATAATGGCTGGGGCCCCTGGGACAAGGAACTCTCCGCATCCAAGCTTGCCAAGGATGTGAAACACTGGTATGAGGACATATACGGCAAGGGGTTTATAACAGTTAAACATCCCATGAAGGGGGAGGCATATACCAAAATAGACGGGAACAGGAGGATTACCATTTACAATGAGAATGACCTCCATGTCTGGGCCATATTTACCGACATGAGCTCCGGTGTGGAAAAAGATAGCCTGGAGGACTCGAAACAGAACTGATTTCCGGATGAGAACTAAAACCCTCAAAATACTACCTGTCGTGCTTCTACCGGCACTGCTGATAATGCTTTCGTGCAGTCGGAATGCCGGTATTGACCCAGGAGATCAACTCTTCACCCTGATGCCGGAATCATATACCGGGGCGGGTTTTGTGAACCAACTGGACTACGATGAGCAATTAAAAAAGAAGTTCAACATCTACACCTACCGGAACTTCTACAACGGCGGAGGGGTGGCCCTGGGCGATGTAAACAACGACGGGCTCATGGATATCTTCCTCACCTCCAATATGGGTCCCAATGTGCTCTATCTGAATAAGGGTGATTTTAAATTTGAGGATATTTCTGAGCGTACCGGGACCGGAGGGCATGGCGAATGGTCCACCGGGGTCAGCCTGGCCGATGTGAATGGCGATGGGTGGAGCGATATTTATGTGTGCAATTCAGGAAACGTGGATGGTGATGAAAGGCACAACGAGCTCTATATAAACAACGGGGACCTCACTTTTACGGAGAGCGCCGCTGCATATGGAATAAACGACCCGGGCTACTCCACCCATGGAGCCTTCTTTGATTATGATCGTGACGGGGACCTGGACCTCTACCTGCTCAACAACTCCTTCAAGGCGATTGGTAGTTTTAATCTCTCTGAAAACCAGCGCCTGCTAAGAGATCCCATTGCGGGCGATAAACTCTTCCGCAACGATAACAATCAATTTACAGATGTAAGTGAAGAAGCCGGTATCTACTCCAGTATCATCGGATTTGGACTGGGTGTGACCATTGGAGATATTGATCAGGATGGTTGGATGGACATTTATATATCCAACGACTTTTTTGAGCGAGATTATATCTATATGAACAATGGTGATGGAACCTTTCGTGAGACGCTGACCGATATGATGCGTTGTATCTCTGCCGCATCCATGGGCGCCGATATGGCCGATATCAATAACGATCACTATCCGGAGATCTTCGTTACTGACATGATCCCGGAACACGATGCCCGTCTCAAAACCAAAACCACCTTCGATAGCTGGGACAGCTACAAATTTAATCTGGATAACGGATACCACCACCAGTTTACCCGCAACATGCTGCAGTTAAACAATACAGATGGCACATTCAGTGAGATTGGCCGGCTTGCCGGTGTCTATGCCACCGATTGGTCCTGGGGAGCACTGATCCTGGACCTGGACAACGATGGCCTGAAAGATATCTTTGTGGCCAACGGGATCTACCAGGATCTGACCGACCAGGACTACATTCAATACTTCTCCAACCGGGATATTGCCATGTCTATTATTTCGGGAAATAACGTAGACTACGAGACCCTGATTGATGCCATTCCATCGGTCAAATTACCAAGTTATGCCTTCAGGAATATGGGCGGCTACAGCTTTGAGAACATGGCCCTACCCTGGGGACTGGCCGAACCCAGCCACTCCAATGGCTCAGCTTACGGCGATCTTGATAACGACGGGGATCTGGACCTGGTGGTAAATAATGTGAATATGCCCATGTTTCTCTACCGTAACGAGTCCACCGAAAAACTGCCCGGGCACCACTATCTGAAAGTGATTCTGAAAGGGAAGCCAGGTAACACAGATGCCATTGGCAGCAAGGTAACGGCCAGGCACCGCGGCCAATTGTTCTACCTGGAGCAAATGCCCATGCGTGGATTCAAGTCCACCATGGATCCCCGCCCCAACCTTGGAGTGGGTTCATTGACCATGGTCGACTCACTGGTGGTGCAGTGGCCCGATGGTACAGTCACCCTGATGAAGGACGTAAGCACAGACCAGACCCTCACCCTCTACCAGAAAGATGGAGTACCGGCAAAAGCTTCCCTGGTAAAAAGAGCAGTTCCGGAAAAGCCCTGGTTTAAAGAGATCACTGACGAGGTATCCATAGATTATATACACCGTGAGAATGAGTATGATGATTTTCGCAGGGAAAAACTGATTTACCAGATGCTTTCCACGGAGGGACCTCGCACTTCCATCGGGGATGTAAATGGAGATGGCCTGGAGGACTTATATGCAGGTGGGGCCAGAGGCCAGGCGGGTAGCCTGCTGATTCAGCAGGGAAATGGTTCCTTTGTCCCCTCCAATAAAGCTTTGTTTGAAAAGGACAAGGATGCTGAAGATACAGACTGTACCTTTTTCGATGCAGATGGTGATGGGGATCTGGATCTCTATGTGGCCAGCGGGGGGAATGAGCTCACCAGCAGCTCCTCGGCTCTGGCCGACCGATTATACCTTAACAATGGCAGAGGTGCATTTTCCCTTTCAGCTCAGATCCTTCCAATTGGTCGCTATGAAAGCACTGCTTGTGTACGCGCGGCAGATTTTGACAGTGATGGCATCATTGAACTTTTTGTTGGGATTCGTTTATTTCCCGCACTCTATGGCGTGCCTGTTAACGGCTACCTGCTGGAAAATGACGGGAAGGGAAATTTTACCAATGTAAGTGAGATTCTCGCACCTGAATTGAAGGAAGTAGGGATGCTTCGAGATATGCAATGGGAAGATGTGGATGGCGATGGTGACCTGGATATGATCCTTGCAGGCGATTGGATGGCTCTGAAGGTTTTTATCAATGAAAAGGGAAACTTCCGGGAGAGCAAGGATGCATTCGGAGATGAGAATACCTCTGGCTGGTGGAACTGCCTTACCACCGGAGATTTTGACGGAGACGGTGACATCGACTTTGTAGCGGGGAACCACGGACTTAACTCCCGCTTTAAAGCAAGTGCGGAGCGGCCCGTCACCATGTATATAAATGATTTTGACCGCAACGGATCAGCCGAACAGATCATTTGCGTGTACGAGGGCGACAGTGCATACCCCATGGCTCTGAAACACGATCTGACCCGTCAGATTCCAGTTTTACTAAAAAAATATCCGAAGTACGAACTGTTCAAGGAACAGACCATTAATGATATCTTTGCCCCTGAACAACTCACCAATGCCATAAAACTGGATGTTGCACAGCTGGAAACCGCCCTGTTTATAAACGACGGATTGGGCCATTTCTCCATGCATACTCTTCCTGTGGAAACCCAATTCTCCACAGTGATGGCTGCCAGGGCTGGTGATTTTAATAAGGATGGAAATATGGATCTGCTACTGGGCGGCAACCTTTATAGGGTAAAGCCGGAGGTGGGGCGTTACGATGCCAGTTATGGAAATCTTCTCGAAGGAGATGGCCGGGGTGGATTCAAGGTGGTCCCTGCCCTCGAATCAGGATTCGGACTTGAGGGAGAAATCAGGGATATCCAGAGCATTCAAACCCCCACCGGAACAATGTTGGTGATAGCCAGAAACAATGATCCCCTTCAACTTTTCAGGGTACAAGAGTAACATTATGAAAAAAACAGTCTATATCTTTCTGCTCCTTTCAGCAGCCTTCTCTTGTAAGCATAATGGGCACAAGACCCTTTTCACCTCACTCCCATCCTCCTCCACAGGCATCGATTTTGAAAACAGTCTCACCGAGACTGAAGCATTTAATATCATCGAATACCTGTATTTTAATAATGGGGCAGGCATAGCTGCCGGCGATATTAACAACGATGGACTGGTCGATCTTTACTTCTCGGCCAACCAGCTTGGAAACAGACTCTACCTGAATAAAGGGAATCTGAAATTTGAAGATATCACAGAGCCATCCGGGGTTGCTGGAAGCGGCGACTGGAGCACGGGGGTCACCATGGCCGATGTAAATGGGGACGGACTCCTGGATATACATGTCTGCAATGTGGGGGACTACAAAGGGCTCACGGGGCACAATCAGCTCTTTATCAACCTGGGTGATCTCACCTTCAGGGAGGAGTCAGCAGCATACGGACTGGATTTTACCGGGTTTTCCACCCAGGCGGCCTTTTTCGATTATGATCTGGATGGGGACCTGGACATGTACCTGCTGAATCATTCAGTACATACCTCCCGAAGTTATGGGATGTCCGATCTGCGAAAGGATGAAGATGTGCGGGCAGGTGACCGCCTGTACAGAAACGATGCCACAGTCTCTGGCAGTATCTTTCATGAAGTCACTGCGGAAGCCGGCATCTACCGGAGTCAGATTGGATATGGCCTGGGGGTCAATACCAGCGATATTAACAACGACGGCTACCCTGACATCTATGTTTCCAATGACTTCCATGAAAATGATTATCTATATATAAATAATGGTGATGGCACTTTTAGTGAGCAGCTGACAGCTATGATCGCCCATACCAGCCGTTCCTCCATGGGCAATGATGTGGCCGATTTCAATAACGACGGACTCGCCGACATCATGGTACTGGATATGCTGCCCGATGATCAGCAGATTCTGAAGCAATCGGGAACCGAAGACGAGCTGGAACTCTTTCGTATGAAGCTCCAGTATGGCTATGCCCCCCAGTATGTACACAACACCCTGCAGCTCAACCTGGGCGATGGGAAATTCAGCGAAATAGCTCGCCTGGCCGGGGTCCATTCCACCGACTGGAGCTGGTCGGCCCTGTTTTGCGACCTGGACAACGATGGCTGGAAGGATCTTTTTGTCACCAGTGGCATCTATCGCAGGCCCAATGACCTCGATTATGTGAACTACCTTACAGGAGGAAATCGTTACGCCTCCACAGTGAATAATGACAGCCTCTCTGACAGAGCGCTCTATGAGCGGATGCCATTGCAGCCCGATATCAACCATCTCTTCCGCAACAACGGTGACCTAAGCTTCACCAGCATGGAGGAAGCCTGGGGAATTGACACACCTGATTACTCCAATGGATCCACCTATGCAGACCTGGACAACGATGGCGACTTGGAACTGGTGATTAACAACATCAATGGTCCGGCTTCCATCTACCGGAACAATGCCGAGCGAATGCCCGACCGGCACTTCCTGAAGCTTGAGCTCTCAGGCAGCGTCCTGAATCAGGCAGGGATCGGAGCACGTGTAATCATATTTGCCGGTGGACAACAACAGATGGCCCAGCTCTATGCCACCAGGGGATTTATGTCCTCTACCTCTGATCACCTGCACTTCGGACTGGGAAGTGATACCCTGGTGGATTCGCTCACCGTGTGCTGGCCCGGACTGCTGGAACAGAAACTCTTCAATGTGAAGGCCGATCAGACAATACAACTGGATATTTCCAACGCAAGGGCTGCTGTTCCAAACACAGAACCAGGCGCCCCGGAGACTATCTTCAGCTCGGTGTCCATACCCGGACTTGACTACAGGCACCGGGAGAACGACTGGGAGGATCTGGACCGGGAGGCCCTGATACCAGCCAACCTTTCGGCCGAAGGGCCTGCCCTTGCCGTGGGCGATGTAGATGGGGACGGACTGGAAGACATCTTTGTGGGTAGTGCCACAGATCAGGTTTCCCAACTCTTTATCCAGCTTCCGGGAGGTAGCTTCTCTGCACTTGCTCAACCTGCCCTGCTGAGCGACCGCTATACAGAGGATGTAGACGCTGCCTTTTTTGATGCCGAAGGAGATGGAGACCTGGACCTCTACCTGGTCAGGGGTGGAAGCGAAGAATTTACCGGCAGTCCCATTCTGGCCGACCGACTGCTACTTAATGATGGACAGGGCCATTTTGAACACAGTCCGCCGGGAAGCATTCCCCTGCTTATGCAAAATAGCTCCTGTGTCCGGCCGGCTGATTTTGACGGGGATGGTGATATGGACCTTTTCCTTGGAACCCGCTCCATACCGGGTGCATATGGAATCTCGCCGGAGCAGTTTCTACTGGAGAACAATGGTTCGGGCCGCTTTATACCCCTTCCCCCGGAAAGGCTCGGTACTTTACATAAAGCCGGGATGGTCACCGATGCCTGCTGGGTTGATCACGACCAGGATGGTGATCCCGACCTGGTGGTGGTAGGAACCTGGATGAATGTGTCTCTTTACAGCAACAACAAGGGCTCCTTCACAGACATTAGCTCTTCAGCCGGTCTGGGCGAGACCTCCGGATGGTGGAATTGTATCGGGACAGCGGACCTGGATATGGACGGGGATATGGACCTGATTGGTGGAAACCATGGACTGAACAGCATGCTGAAAGCCTCTGTCGAGGAGCCGGTGGAGCTCTGGCTAAACGACTTTGATAACAACGGTATACCCGATCCCATCATAAGCTCCTATCATGATGGAAGCAGCTATCCCATAGCCAGCCTGGATGAGTTGAAGCGGCAGATCATCGGCGTGGACCAAATATATCCCTCCTATGCAAGCTATGGAGGCCAGACCGTTGCAGACATTTTTGGAGAGGACCTTATGACCAAATCTTTAAGGAAGCAGGCCACACAATTTGAGAGTGCTATTTTCATCAACAAGGGCGACGGGACCTATGAAACAAGGCCCCTACCCATGGAAGCCCAGTTCTCCCCAATCAGGGATTTCCTGGTGGGTGATTTCGATAAAGATGGGATTCCTGATCTGCTCCTGGCCGGAAACAACTATTCCACCAGGCCCTCCCTGGGACGGCAGGATGCTTCCTTTGGCTGGTTAATGCTGGGAAATAACAGCTTTGAATACGAAACTTTATGGCCTGCTGAAAGTGGGTTTTCCCTGGCCGGAGATATGCGAAAAATGCATCTTATTGAAATAGAGGAGGAAGCATTCATTCTAACACTGCCCAACAATGGTACAATACAACTTTTTAAACACGGGAAGTAAGATGAACAGTAGTTTTTAGGCTATTTTTAACAGTTCTAAATTGGCAAAAATGGCATGAAATAATTGAAAAAAACTCTATACTTGTTCCGAATTGCCGGACCCGGGTGATTTGAACTGACTAGAACTAAATATTAAATATAAACCAACTTGTATTCATTTTTAACCTTAAACTACTTCTATTATGCGTAGATCTACATTGTGGAAGAGTGGCGTATTATCGTTACTCCTCCTTGGCTTTGCGCTGAGTGTTACTTTTGCTCAGCAAAGAACAGTTACAGGTAATGTAACTTCTGAGGATCAAGGAGCGCTTCCTGGAGTTAACATTGTGGTCCAGGGAACCACACAGGGAGCAGTTACCGATGGACAGGGAGACTATAGTATCTCTATTACCGGTGACGATGCCACCCTTGTATTCTCATTTATTGGCTACTCTACTCAGGCAGTGCCCATTGGAAACCAGACATCACTTAACATTACTCTGGAGCCCGACGTTACCTCTCTCGATGAGATTGTGGTGACGGCTTATGCCACCCAGAAAAAGAAAGACCTGACCGGTGCTGTGGGTGTCGTCAATACAGACGAACTTACACAGATGCCCCAGAGTAACGTAACCCAGGCTATGCAGGGACGCGTAGCTGGCGTAACTGTTACAACGGACTCCAGACCAGGGCAAGGTGGTAAAGTGAGGATTAGGGGCTTTAGTTCCTTTTCAAACAACTCACCACTTTATGTTGTGGATGGTGTACCTACAACCGATGTGAACACCATCAACCCGGACGATATTGAGTCCATGTCTGTACTGAAGGACGCAGGTGCTGCCTCCATCTACGGATCAAGGGCCTCTAACGGTGTTATTGTTATTACCACCAAAAAAGGTTCTTCCGCAGGTATCAAGGTAAACTTCAACATGTATGGAGGAGTTCAGAATGCCGGTAAAGGTCCGGATAACATGCTGAACACCGATGAGTTTGCCCAACTGCAATGGTTGGTCTATGCTAACGAGGGAACTTCGGAAGACCATCCTATTTATGGTCCATCCTCCGGAAACCCAACCATCCCCTCCTGGGGAGCTGACACCAAATGGTGGGACGAAATCATGGTTAAGAATGCTGTGATACAGAACTACGACCTCTCCATGTCAGGCGGAAGCCAGAATTCGAAATTCTATGCCAGTCTGGGCTATTTTGACCAGGATGGTGTTGTTCTTAAGAACTGGTACAAGCGTTACAGCGGACGTTTTAACTCTGAGTTTAATATAAAGGACAGGGTCACCATTGGTGAAAACATCAATATAGTGCATCGTTCCGATCATGGTACCAGTAATAATGGTTCAGAAGGTACTGCTGTTGCCACGGGTGTCTATCGCACACAGCCTATTATTCCATTGAAGTGGACAGAAGCCGACTATGTGGGTCTCTCTCATACTTTCACCGCAGGCGACTGGGGTGGAACAGGTATTGCTCCCCGACTGGGTAATGGTAGCAACTATGTTGCATCTCAAACCAGGGGCGAAGATAATACCTGGCAAAACCTCCGTGTATTTGGTAATGTATTTGCCGATGTGAAGATTATCGAAGGCCTTAATTTCAGGACCTCTTTCGGTGGATCCTATGGCAACTCTTACTACAGGGGTTGGACCGGAATGACCTATGAGGATTCCGAGAATACGGCTACCTCTTCTTATCAAAATAATGCTAATTACGGTGGAGAGTGGACCTGGACTAATACTCTGACTTTTGCCAGGCAAATGGGCGAGCACAATATTTTGGCTGTTGCTGGATATGAGGCTGGAAAATATGGAATGGGCCGGAATGTAGGTGCTACAAAAGCCGGTTACTTCTCAGAAGCACTCACTTACAGGACCGTTGATAACGGTGCCAACCTTGTTAATGGATGGGGTGGATATGGTACTCCCAGAACTCTGGTATCTCAGTTCTTAAGAGCTGACTACAATTTCCGCGCCAAGTACTATGTAAGTGGTACTGTTCGTAGGGATGGTTCCTCGGTATTCGGACCAGAGACCCGTTACGGTGTGTTCCCATCTGTATCAGCAGGTTGGAGGATCAGTGATGAGTCCTTCCTTGCAGGTGCCGGATTCATCAATGATTTTAAGATCAGGGGTGGCTACGGAACCATGGGTAACCAGTTGCCAGTTTCCACTGCAAACCAGTTCTATCTCTATGCTGGTTCAGCGGGCACCTCCTATTATGATATCAATGGTACAACCAACTCCTCACAACTTGGTTTCTATCCCTCACGTATTGGTAACCCCGATGCACAGTGGGAGACTAACGTAACAGCCAACATTGGTTTTGACGCGGT
>RCND010000427.1_pt1 | contig 23710 bp, 14 predicted proteins | sample 2041351 | NCBI WGS metagenome assembly RCND01 (sample SAMN09708230, study PRJNA481090) | Marine sediment metagenome, whole genome shotgun sequencing project. | biome: marine sediment; feature: ocean; material: sediment; isolation source: Sewage treatment plant 12B marine sediment (STP12B) ... | reverse complement strand
GCCATCCGCGACAACGATCTCCTGTCCATCAAACGTGAATGCCTTTTTCGCCGAACCAACCGATGCCATGGCGTCGGTCACCAATACTGAATAGCCCCTGCGTTTTGCTGCCACGGCGACTGCAAAGGTGGCCGGGTGCACATGCTGACCATCGGCAATGATCCCGAACCAGCTGTTCCTGTCCTCCAGCGCCGCACCGACCATTCCGGGTGCGCGAGCTTCAAAAGGGCTCATTGCGTTAAACAAATGAGTAAATCCCCGCATACCGGACTGCAAGGCCGCCTTTGCCTGCTCAAAGGTTGCTGCACTGTGTCCACCGAAAACCAGTACGCCCTGCTCCGTCAGTCTTGAGATCATGTCGCCGTTAGTGAGTTCCGGAGCGATAGTCAGCAGCGTGCACCCTTCTGTCAGCGATGTGACCAGATCAAATGCAGACTCATCGAGTAGACAAAACCTGTCAGCATCGTGGATACCACGCTTTTCGGTATTCAGGAAAGGGCCTTCGAGATGTATCCCGAGCACACCGGGAACACCTTCAGAAATGGCCTGTTCTACCGCTTCGATTGCCTGCTTCATGGTATCGAAACCACAGCTGATCAAGGTGGGTAAAAAACCGGTGGTCCCGAATTGGCGATGCGCAGAAGCCATACAACGTATAGTCTCCACGCTGGGTGCATTGTTAAACATGACGCCACCACCGCCATTGACCTGTAGGTCAATCAGACCGGGTGCGAGGATGTGTCCTTCAAGGTCGTATATGATTTCCACTGAGGTGGGGATTTCATGATCCGGCAACAAGCCGGTTATCCTGCTGTCCTCGAGCAGGACCGCCATGCCACGGTGTAGTTTTTTCCCGTCAAAAATATGTCCGTTAGTGAGTGCTTTTCTCATTGCAAACTCTCTGAGTTTGGCAGCAGCAACTGGATCAACCAGCCTGCAAGCCAGGTCATCAGTGCGCCAACAGCGGCATACCACGGCCAGTATAGTTCCGTACCAATAGCGATGATTGAAAGGCCCACCACACCGACGACAAACCCCATCAGTGCAGCCGGCTGTTTGACTTTGGACGCCGATACTGCCAACAGGAAAAGACCCAACACGGGACCGGTGGCGAAACCGGCAATTTTCAGGACGTTGAAAACGGTACTTTCAGTGGTTCCTATGATACCCACGAGTACTGCAATGGTTACCTGCAAAATGCCAAAACACGCCGTGGCAATACGACCCGCCCGTAGTTGCACTGCTTGTGAAGCCTCGGTTTTGCGCATTGGCAACCAGACATCATTGATCAGGGCTGTCGCGGAGGAATTCAGTGAGCTGGAAAGCGTCGACATGGCGGCAGCAAACACTGCGGCCAGGGTCAGACCAGCCAGGCCAACAGGCATGTAATTAACGATAAAGAAGGCAAATAACTGGTCACCGTTTCCACTGGCCAACGGGTTTGGTGCTGACAGTTGCGTATAAAAGCCAGCCAGCGCGATACCTATCAGCAGGAATACGGCAAACTGGAGAAACACAATCAGACCACTAAAACCCAGGCTGAGTGCGGCATCACTCTGGCTCTTGGCAGAAAGGTAGCGCTGCACCATCAACTGATCGGTGCCATGTGTTGCCGCAGTTAAAAATGCACCGCCCACCAGACCCGACCAGAATGTCATCGTGGGTTTGACCAGGCTGAAATCAAAATCAAACATTCGTAATTTGTCAGTTTCATCAGCAAACTGCAGCAATGCAGGCAGCCCGCCCGGAATATTCGCGATAATAATCGAGAACGCGACACCCGCACCCAGCATATAGATGATGAATTGAATGCTGTCGTTCCAGATAACGGATTTCGCACCACCGACAAGTGTATAAATAACAGTAATAAGACCGAGCAAAATCACCGAAATGGTCAAATCCAGCCCGAGCACGATCTGTAACACTAATGCGGTCAGGAATAACCTCAGTGCATCACTCAAGTTGCGTGTAAACAGAAACAGAATAGAGGTCAGTCTGCGACTTAACTTGCCGAAGCGGGACTCCAGCACCTCGTAAGCCGTGAAGTTTTCGCTACGAAAATAGATAGGCAGCAACACGTAGATGATAAGCAAACGACCGACGATGTAGCCGAGGGCAATCTGTAGAAATGTCAGGTTTCCATTAACAGCAGCCGGAATACCGGGCAGACTCAGGAAAGTAACCGTACTGGTTTCAGTTGCAACAATCGACAGTAACAAGACACCCCATGGCATCGAACGTCCGCCCAAAAAATAATCCGCTGAGGTACGTTGCCCACGCCCAACCCACAGGCCGAAAGCCAAAACCGCCAACAGGTAGACCACAACAATGGTAGCGTCCACGGCGTGAATGTTCAGTGAGAAGTTCATGACATCAAGGTTAACATCCATAAATGCAATCGGCCCGGAATTCCGGGCCGATTGTTATAACGATTGCAGCGTTCATGTAGTGCTGCGTAACCCGCCTCCGATCAGAAGAGGAACTTGGCCATTAACTGTAAACGTCTCGGGTTGTAGTAGTTTCTCGGTTTACCATAACCAGCCGAATTAATCGAAGGCTGGACGTTGTAACCGGTCTGATTGTTAAACACATTGAACAGGTCGGCCCGCAACTGGATGGTATAGCGGTCGCTGCTACCAAGGTAGAAGTTCTGGACATAGTTCAGATCCAGTTGGATATGCGTACCTGACCTGCGCGTACCGGCTTTTTCGGCATAACGGATAGTGTCACTGCTGTAGCCGTAGATACTGCCGTCCCAGGTTTCCCAGGGCTGACCGGACTGGTAAAGTGCGAAGAAACCAGTCTGTGCATTCCAGGGAAGATCATAGTAACCGTAGAATTTTAGCAGGTGTGTGCGATCACCGCGCAGAGTGCCGTCTTTCATGTTCCATAACTGCCGGCCCCTGCCGTCAGCGAGATTAGAGGAACCGATAAAGCGGTTAGCGTCATTGGCAGAACTCGTGTTGTCCTGATCGAAGTTGCCTTTGTACTGGCTCCAGGTGTAAGACCCGGTCAGGTAGAAATTCTCATACTGCCATTCACCTTCGAAACTCACTTCATAATAGTCCGTATAAGACCGGTCTAGCTGAGCAATTACATAGGATGAACCACCACCGAGTTGATCGCGCCAGTCATTCAACTCGGGGATATAATCTTCCTCGGGCGCCCAACCTGATGGCATACAACCAAAACGATCAGGTTCACTCGTACAAGAGTAGCCCACACGTGAGCTGTTCCAGGTATCTTCCCAGAAATTTTGGCTTTTGCGATAGCGGGCATGGACACGCGTGCTGAAGGTATCACTGACGTCCCAGTTCACACCGACAAGATATTCGTCGGTATAACGCGGATCAATACCATCCTGGAAAAACTTACCTGATGACGAGTCCCTTGGTTCGATTTCGATCATGTTACCGTCGATATCGAAATCGGCTTCAATCGTGGAGTGCAGGTTACGATCCCACGCAGCAGCCCTTGGCAGGGAACTGGCTGAAGGGTTGTAACGCGAGAAATTGGCAAACACCGATGTTCTGTCATTGGCATCCCAGGTGATACCCAAGCGTGGCTGAACCATGTCACCAAAGCTTACCTTTTTCATCAAGTAACGATTTCCGGGAGCAACCACGAATCCGGAAATAGTGTCGGCCTTCTCTAAGCCCTGACCGTAAAGTTTGTCTTCGGAGAACAACACACCGACATTGAATGTAAAGTTTTTCCAGTACATCGTGTCATTAAGTTCGATATTCCGCGACTTGGCTCCGGTATCAATTGGCGGAACACCATATTCACCCAGACTTGTCTGGTAAGGCAGTGCCTGGAAGAAAATCGGGGTACCGTCACTGGCTGTTTCGACACCACCCACCGAATCAATAAAACCCCAACCATTGGATGACCGGATCAGGTGCTCATCGATTTTTTCCTGATGATAACCAAAATGCAGATCATGAACGACAGAGGCTGATTCCAGGCTGATGTCATAGCCGATTTCAAATGATTCACGGGCAAAGTCCTGGGTATTAAAATCGTTGGCACCACCAACAAGACCGCCACCCTGCGCCGTACCATTTTCAATGTAGCCGTAACGATTGATCAACTCTTGCGCCCAGGCTGCCTGAACGGGATCACTTGGGTTGACAATGGGTACCTGGAAATGACCCATCCGGTCCAGGTTGTCCAGGTCGAGAGATGCACCAACAGCAGGTTGCGAATCGAGAACCAGGTCTGGACGACTGGTGCTTTTGTTTGAAAAGTCAGTGTACTTGAAATACGCAGAACTGCGGTCATTGATGATCCACGATCCTTCGATGATCCCTATGTCCAGACCATTTTCTGAACCCTCAGAACCATCAGCCGTTTCATAGGTACCGACACTGTCTCCCGATACAGTGCGGTCCGACGTACGGTAACTGGCATCAAACAACAGGTAATCGGTCGGCGCCCAGGTTATCTTGCCGAAATACTCATCACGCACACTCTTGTAATCAGGAACCGCGCCATAGGCATTGTCAATGTTGGCACGTTTCACCGTTGGACGGTAATAGGATGCGTAAAAATAGAGCTTTTCCGGGATAATCGGTCCACCGAGACTGGCGATTGTCCAATCCTTGTCCTGGTCATAGGTTTCATCAGAGTTTTGACTACCTGCGGTCAGGCTGGCATCCTCACGCTGGTAACTCGCCTGGCCGTGCCATTCATCAGTACCCCGCTTGGAGGTCGTGTTGACTTTAAAGCCGGCTGAACGGTTAAAGCCAATGGCTTTGGAGCCACCACGAACAACTGAAACCTGGTCAATATCATGGGTTGACGGCTCTGCTGAGAGTGTACCGTACATTGGCAAAGACACATCTACACCATCGAACTGGTAAACGTTATCCTGGCCACTACCGCCAGCACTCGGACCACGAATCGTATCTTGTGTATATTGAACACCTGGAATCAGTTTGATCAGGTCACGATATTCCTGCCCGACCGGTAATGCATCGAAAACTTCAGTACCAATAGACCCGGCCAGTGAAGCCCCACCAGTATCCGGTGCAATCGTGCTGGTGCCAACAACAATCACCTCTTCCAGGACGCCTGCATCGGCATTAAAGTCAACCGGTAGATTAACAACCGTACGTTGCTGCAAGAGAACGTTGGTCACACGTGTACGTGTGGTGGCGTCACTCAATGTGAACTTAATGGTATAGGTACCCGGTGGCAATGCCGGCAGCCTGTAATCACCATTGGCTGACGTGGTGGATGTACGCTGACCCGGCAAAACCGGACTTGTGGCCTCAATGGCTACTTCAGCAAGAGCCGAACCATCGGAGGCATCGGTTACACGCCCAGTAATATCACCTGTTTGCTGTGCAAGCAGCGGTGTACTCAAAATAGCTGCTGCAATAGCGATCAATACCAGCATCCATGTTGCCTTCCGGTACATGGGTAGTGGTGTTCTCAAGGCAGAATGACTTGTCATTTTTGTAATCCCTGTTTTAATTATTAAAGTTAAGAAATTGTTACAAGCGGGTTAAAATATCATCACACGCGAGAAAGTAAAGAATTACTTACTCCTTTATGCTATTTTTTTCCCCACTGCCATATTCTGGCCGCATTGTTGTGCGCTTTGACGGATAATTTCTAACTGGACGATCTCATACAGTGAATCAATGGAAAATCAATGACTGAGTATCACCTGCATAACCCTCATCTGCTTAGACCCCTTCTTTTCACCCTGCTATCAGCATTTCTATTGACCGTCACAGGTTGCGCCACCCGGGACTCGGTTTTTGTTGAATCGGCCAACCAGGATACCCGGGTCAGGATTATCGTTATCCACCACACAACCGGTGATTTCCAGTCATCATTCAATGTACTAACCGAGCCATCGGGAAACCCGGTCAGCTCACATTACCTGATACCGGAACCTGGCGACCCCAGCTATGCCGAAAAAGACCTGAAACTGTATTCCCTCGTAAAGGAAGAAGGACGGGCCTGGCATGCGGGAACAAGCTATTGGGCTGGAAAAACAAGCCTGAATGACATGTCGATTGGAATTGAACTGGTCAACCAGACTTACTGCCGAAAATCGAAGGAAATCATACCGCCCGAACGGCTTGACCAGGAACCGGCAAGATTGTGTTTTTACCCCGATTTCCCACAACCCCAGTTAGAAATACTTCTCGATCTTCTGAAGGGAATTCTTGAACGGCATCCGGAGGTTAAACCCACTCACATTATTGGTCATGCAGATATCGCACCGCAGAGAAAAATCGACCCGGGGCCAAGGTTTCCATGGCAACGGCTTTACAAACTGGGCTATGGCGCCTGGTATGACGACGATACAGTTTACAACTACTGGGAACAACTCCGAGTAGATGTACCATCGGTACTCACGCTTCAGACAGCACTGCATATCTACGGCTATAACATCGAGCTAAGCGGTGAAAATGACAAGCAGTCCCAAAACGTTGTACGGGCATTTCAAATGCACTTCCTGCCATGGCAGGTCAGTGGCGAATTCAGCACTGAAACCATCGCAATTCTGTACGCACTGCTGGAGAAATACTATCCGGAAAAGTTCGACTCTCTGCTGACAACGAAACACAGCAGTAGTTAATCATCCAGGCTACAGACTTATTGACTGTAGCCACATATCTGTTTTCACAGAAAAATGTTTGTTGTACTAATCTACCCACATCTTTAGAATAATTTATTCTTAATCAGGTAATGATAAAGACATAATGAAAATTCGAAGTATCCGTTTCGGCATGTTAAATGTGCCACTGAAGACACCCTTCAAAACCTCCATGCGTACGGTGACGGAGATTGAAGATGTCGTGGTCATCATTGAAACTGACACTGGCCACACTGGTTTTGGCAGTGCCCCGGCAACTGCTGTCATCACCGGGGACACCCACGGATCAATCATCGAGGCGATCAACAAAGTTATATCACCGGCATTGATTGGTCGGGATATTGCAGACCTCAACAACCTGACCGATACCATTCAGAATTCAATCGTCAGAAATTACAGCGCCAAGGCCGCAACAGAGATGGCCATTTATGACCTGTATGGTCAGCTTTATGACGCACCGCTGTATAAGCTGCTCGGCGGCGGTGACAACGTTATCACCACCGATATAACAATCAGTCTGGATTACATCGATAAAATGGTGAAAGACACCCTGAACGCGATTGATCTTGGTTTCGAAACATTAAAGATAAAAGTCGGAAAAGACCCTGCGCTCGATATTGAACGCATCAAGGCCATATATGCGGCAGTGAATGAACGGGCATTGATCAGGTTGGACGCCAACCAGGGTTGGACACCAAAACAGACAGTCACCGTTTTACGGGCACTCGAAGATAGTGGTGTGCATCTGGAACTGCTTGAACAACCGGTCAGGGGGGATGACGTTGATGGGTTAAAATATGTCACTGAGCGGATCAGCACACCCGTTATGGCCGACGAAAATTCCTTCAGCCCTAAAGAAGCCATCGAGCTTATACGAACCCGTGCAGCTGACATCATCAATATCAATTTGATGAAAACTGGTGGTATATCCAACGCCATCAAGATAGCCGATATTGCCGGTATCTACGGTGTCAATTGTATGATTGGCTGTATGCTGGAATCCAGCATCGGGGTCGCGGCAGCAGCCCATATCGCCGTTGCCAAAGCCTCGGTTATAACCATGATTGACCTGGACACACCCTCTCTTGGTCAGTACGACCCGGTTACCAGCGGCGTACTGTTCAACAATGCGGAAATCACCATTACGGATTTACCCGGACTGGGTATTAGCAAAATCGACAACCTCGTGATGCTCGATCCCTAGCCGAGTAGCAATTTACCACCCCACGTGTTGATAAGGATTTGTGTGCTCAGGGTTTGATGTATGCTCTTGGCATCTCCGGGTGCTCCGGCAAATAGCGGTCGCGCAGTTTGGTCTGGCGTGATTCCATTGGTATCAGCTTGCCATTGATGACCACGATTTCAGCTGCGCTGGTGACCTCCAACGGATCACCGCTCCACAATACGACGTTGGCAACGTTGTTCTTTTGAATTCTGCCCTGTTGATCGGAAACACCAAAGACCTGTGCCGGGTTACTGGTTAATGCTGCTAACCCAGCTTCATGTGGTAAGCCATGTGAAACAGCATTACCAGCCATCTGGCGCTGCTTGCGCGCGTTGTGTGAACCGGCACCGTTGATGACCACGGTAACGCCCGCTGCTTGCAGGATGGCTGCGTTGTCCAGACGCGCACCTAGTTTGTCGAAATTACCCGGCAGGTTGACCAGTGGATTAAGCAAAACGGGCACCTTGGCGGAAGCCAGTTGTCTGGCCACCATCCATGCTTCCGTACCACCGGAAATCACCAGATCCAGGCCAAATCTCTTTGCAAACCGGAGTGTTTCCAGGATGTCACTTGCCCGGTCAACATTAAAGACTACTTTGCCGTCACTTGCATAAGCGGATAAGGTTCCACGGCCTGCTCGTGTTAACAATGTCTTTTCGTTGTATGTCGGTGGGCTATCTGCTTCCGCCATGGCCTGGTTTAGCAGCATCCACTGAGCCGCTCTCGAACCGCCACTGAGACCACTGGCATCCCTGCCTACATTGATAAACAGAACAGGCTTGCCGACAAAACTCTCGTATCCACCATCCAGTGCAACCAATTGTCCCTGGCCACCAAATATGGAGCCCTTGGCACCCGCACCGAGAAGTGTGAAGCTGAAACCCTCTATGCGAGTAACCGGAATCACGCTGGAATTCGGGTTGAAAGCGGGTACAACATCAAACTCCGGTCGCATTTCCTTCAAAGCCAGACTGGAGTCAGAAGATTCCTCCACCGCTGAAACCTCGGTGATGCCAATGCTGGTTATCCCAGCGAAGAAGCCCGGTGTCAGTGGCTTGCCTTCGGCATTGAATACGTAAACATCATCTTGTGGTACCGGCAAATTCTTGCCGATACGCTGAATTTCTCCGCCTGATATGAACACATCGGTATTTTCCAGGATGCCATCTTTCGTCATGGTGTGCACGGTGGCGCCACGTATCATGATTGCATCGGCCTGTGCCGCCAAACAGAAACCAGCCAGGGAGACAATAAACAGTGTTTTTAACAGATTCATTTTGACACTCCCTGAAGCTGGCCCAGTTCGAAGTCAGAAACCGGTTGGAAATCCGGATTGTCGCGGTCATAGACCAAGGCACCGTCTATAAATACCTGGCCGGCTTTTGCGTAAACACTGAATGGGTTGCCGTTCCAGATCACTACATCGGCCATTTTTCCGGCTTCGAGCGATCCCGTTTGCTCATCGATACCCAGCGATTTGGCAGCGTTGGATGTAATCCAGCCAATGGCGTGTTCAGGTGTAATATTCATCCCCATCCGGTTGCCACTGCCTATGGCCTTGGCTGCCTCCTGGTTCAGACGTTGAATACCCTCACTGGAGTCGGAATGCACGATGGCACAACTGCCCCGTGGCCGGTCCACCAGGGCGATGTTTTCCTGGATACCATCATAGGCTTCCATTTTGAAGCCCCACCAATCGGCCCACATGGCAACACAGACACCATTTTCAGCCAGCTCATCTGCGATCTTGTAGGCCTCAACACCATGGGCAAACGTACCAATCTTGTAACCGAATTCATCTGCCATATCCAGCATGGTCAGCATTTCATCTGCGCGGTAGCAATGCATGTGCACGCTGATTTCGCCCTTGAGTACACCAGCGAGTGTTTCCATTTTCAGGTCACGCTTGGGTGCTTTGGCATCTTCTTTACCGTCGGCAAGCTGGGCCTCATAGGCTGCCCAACTATCGATATAAGCCTGCGCATTGATCCATTGCGCCCGGTAACCCGCCAGGTTGCCCATACGGGTCATGGGTGTCTGTTTGCGATTGCCATAGATCCCTTTTGGGTTCTCACCACAGGCCATTTTCAGGCTATAAGGTGCACCGGGAAATTTCATACCCTGGTAGCTGGTGCTGTATACGTTTTTCACTATTACACCACGACCGCCGATCAGGTTCGCCGAGCCCGGCAGAGTCTGCAAGGTGGTAATGCCGCCGGCAAGTGCGCGTGCAAAAGCGGGGTCCTGTGGCCAGATACTGTGCTCTGCCCAGACATTGGGTGTTGTCGGACTGGTTTTTTCATTGCCATCAGAATGTGCTTTGACACCAGGGCTGGCAAACACACCAAGATGTGAGTGAACATCGATCAGACCGGGTGTTACCCAGCGACCGCTGGCATCAATGGTGTTGACGTTGCCAGGGACTTCACCCTCGCCGACAAAAACAATTTTACCATCCGAGATCAGCAGACTGGCATCATCCAGGCGTTCACCGGTTCCTGTCAGGATGGTGGCGTGGGTGATCAAAGTTGCTTCGGATGGTAAAGGCGAGTAGGTAGACGGGTAGGCTTCAGCCCGAATATCGCTGAATGGTAAAAGTACAAGCACTGGCAGTAGGGCCTGCAAGAATTTAAGATGCATGACACTTCCTTCAGATTGGAGAGAAGATTAGCATATTAACAAACGGTGAGAAATTTACATACGCACAAATCAAATACATTGTTTAATTCTTTTTATTGTATTCTTAAAAAGTAAAGCCAGAGATAACACCGAATTCCTGGCTAGTCTTGCTCACTTAAGATTTGTTGCATGGTCTCGGCGTCAATATTACCGCCACTGACGATCACTCCGACATTGCCCTGCAATTTAAGCGCACCACTCATCAATGCAGCCAACCCTAGCGCGCCTGAGGGTTCAACCACCAACTTCATGCGATAGAAAAAGAACCGCACCGCGGCCTTAATAGCTGCTTCTGAGACGGTGATCATGTCATCAACATTTTGCTGGATCAAAGGAAAGGTTAGTTGTCCCAGACAGGCTGTGCGAGCGCCATCGGCAATGGTCGGCGGATTGGGTTTAACCACCAGTTTACCGGTTTTAAAGGACAAGGTCGCATCATCGGCGAGCTCTGGTTCAATCCCATAGACTTTGCAATTCGGATTGATGTTCTTACAGGCTATCGCGGTGCCGCTCAACAGACCGCCGCCACCACATGGCGCCAGCATTGATTGAATGTGAGGGTGAGTCTGCAAGAACTCTAAAGCTGCCGTGCCTTGTCCTGCGATCACATCGGCATAATCAAACGGCGGGATCAATGACAGCTCATTCTCCGCCAAAATATCCGCGGCGACCGCTTCTCTGGTTTGGGTTTTCGGTTCGTACTCAATCACGCGCGCACCATAAGCTCTGGTGGCAGCCAGTTTAATGGCGGGAGCATCTTTTGGCATGACAATAGTGGTTGCCACCCCGAGCAATTTGCCAACACAAGCGATGGCTTGTGCATGATTACCGGATGAATAAGCAATCACGCCTTTTTGCTTTTGACTATCCGATAACAGAGAAATACTGTTAAACGCGCCGCGAAATTTAAATGCGCCGACTCTTTGGAAGTTCTCGCATTTAAAAAATACTTGCGCACCAAGCATTTCATTTAGAGTTCTGGAGCTATGCACCGGGGTTTGGTGAGCGTGTCCTTGCAGACGCTGACTGGCCGACTTTATTTGTTCGAACATAAAATTCCCTTAAAAAATCACAATGTCAGCTTGGCAGCATAAATATTTTACTTTAACTTTTGTCTTACTTGACAACCGTCTTGTCCAGGGCGACTTGCTGGCCATCCAGCCATATCGATACAATTTCAGCGCGACTGTCGTTTATCTGACCGTCAGGCGCAGGCTTTACGATCAGGAAAGAGGCCGCTTGCGTTTTTCTCAAGCGGGCTGAACCCACCCTGTGCTCAGCTATCTTCATCCACAGCTGACCTGTGGAATCAGCTTCGGTCGGATGTTTCACACCCAGTGCCTGTAAGGTGGCGTGCCACGATGACGACGCAGCCGGCTGTGGTGGTTCAGTAAGAACAATCTGTGGCAAGTCCGAGGGATTGCCCAATACCCTGATACGTGGCAAACCACGATCGTCAAGCTCACTGGCAACATCAATAGCCGCCTGTTGCTGTGCCTCCTCGACCGCCCAGTAGATAGTGCCAACGCCCAGGCCAGCCAGACGGGTCAGGCTTTTTTTGTCAAGCCACTGCCCCCGTTCCCAATCTTCAACACCAACGTCGAATGAAGGCAGTAATACATTACCGGACGCATCTATATGTGTCCCGGCGCCGTGAAATTCACCATCACCCAAGAGAATTATCTGTGAGGGAACACGGGTCTCATCTGCGCAAGCGGCAACTTGGCGATCACTGCGAAAAATATCAAACGCGAGATCAGCCCTGTATGCAGCAGACGCAGCATGCTGCAATACAGAACCACCGACAACCATGACATCCGACCAGGATTCGGATTGATTACGGGGTAAGCGCTCGTAGACTTGCGGGTCGTAACTGTCGAGATCGTCCTCAGCCAAACCTTTGAGCACCATCAGAATTGCAACAAAATTGGCTCTTGTGAGATCGGTTAAATCGTGACCTTGAGGGACCCCACCACTTTCAAGCAATACCACGGGTGTACCCCAGGCTGTTATGTTGTCGCCAAACGCCAGTGGGCTCCAACCTTCATTATAACGAGCCATTCCACCGGGGAAAAAAGGTGCTAACGCTTCAACAATCGCAACACAGGCGCGCTTTGTGCGTTTTCTGCCGGGTGTAAGTGTATTTGCAGCGTCACCTGAGACCGACAGCACGGCACTGACGGCAACCTGACCGGTATTACCCACGGCGTGCCTGCGATCCTGATCGTGTAGATTAAACCCCAGCATGGGTTCATGCTCATCGCGTATACGTTTTAGTAACCTTCCCTCGGGTGTCACCAGGTGTAAAGCATCACGGTTGATATCGATACTCTGCGCATTGTAACGCTCATACACTTCAGCGCCATCCGGGTTCAACATCGGAATCATCAACAGCGTGTATTGGTCCAGTATTGAGCGGGCCACCGGGTCATCGGCATGTTCCAGAAGATAGTTGGCAATATCAAGCAAGGCAGGTGTCGCCGACGGTTCATCGCCATGCATCTGTGACCAAAGCAGTATCTTTTTCTCGCCCTTTCCAAGGGTGACCAATTGAATCGGCCGGCCCAGTACAGACTGACCGATCTCCTGCACACCTAAATCACCCTTATGACGTGACTCCAGTCGCTGCAGACTCTCCATCAACTGAGCGTGACGCAGACAAGGTGCAGCGGTTGTTTCGAAACGTGCTTCCGGCCAAATATCCCAGAGTATTTGCGGCGTAAACGCCTGTGTTGAAAAAGACATCAATATGCTCATTAAAAATATATAAATCCTGTTCAAATTCCTGTCCTGGTTTCAAAGTAGTCAAATAATGGTATCGCCCGGACATCTGTTCCCACAATAGGCTAACCGTCTGGTAGTATATACTTTTTTCCGGTCCCGGAGTTCTCAAATGATAAAAATTCTGACCTTCATATTAGCACTCACCCTGGCGCTTTTTTCTACCCACGTCTGCAGTCAATCTGAACACGATATTATCATCCGGGGCGGGACCTTGTATGACGGTAGTGGTGGACCCGCTGTGGTCGCTGACCTGGCCATCGATGGCGACCGAATTACCGCCATTGGCAAGCTTGATGATCATAGCGGTAACAGTGAGATCGACGCGACTGGTTTGGCCGTGGCGCCCGGGTTTATCAATATGCTGAGCTGGGCCAATGAATCCCTGATACAAGATGGCCGCTCACTCAGTGACATCTACCAGGGTGTGACGCTCGAAGTGATGGGCGAAGGCAACTCGATGGGCCCCCTGAATGACAAGATGCGGCAGCAGAAAATTGATAGACAAAGTGATATCAAGTACGAAGTTCCCTGGACAAGCCTCGGTGAATACCTGCAATACATGGAAGATCGTGGAATTTCCACCAATATAGCCTCGTTTGTGGGTGCCTCCACCGTCCGTATACACGAGATGGGTTACGAGGACCGCGACCCGAATGAAACCGAGCTGAATAACATGAAGCAACATGTTCGCCAGGCCATGCAGGAAGGCGCAATGGGTCTGGGCTCTTCCCTGCCCTATGTCCCTGCCCCCTTTGCTTCAACTGAAGAGTTGATAGCGCTGACGGAAGTGGTTGCGGAGTTCGACGGTATGTATATCTCTCACATACGCACCGAAGCCGATGATGTATTTGCAGCAGTTGAAGAACTGATAGAGATCGTACGTGAAACAGGTGCGCGTGGCGAAATCTACCATCTGAAAGTTTCACACAAACGCAACTGGGACAAGCTGGACCCGCTCATCGCAATTATTGAAGCCGCCCGTAACGAGGGCCTGCCGGTAACCGCTGACATTTACACCTACCATGCAAGCTCAACCGGATTGAACTACGATCTGCCCACATGGGCCAAGGAAGGCGGCCACGATGAACTGGTCAGGCGCATTGAGGATCCGGCCATAAAGGCACGTATCATCGAAGAAACCAATATGATTCCGCCGGATGACATTTTGTTGGTGAGCTTCCGTAATGAGAAGCTACGCAATCTGACAGGCAAAACACTCGCTGAGGTCGCCACTATGCGTGGGACACCACCAGTGACAACGGCACTGGATTTGATTGTCGAGGATGACAGCCGCATCGGCACTGTCCGCTTCACCATGAGCGAGGAGAACATTCGAAAGAAAATAGCCGTGCCCTGGATCAGCCTGTGTTCCGATTCAGGTTCAATTGCGCCTGAACTGCCATTCACGAACTCACAACCGCATCCGCGCGCCTATGGTTCCTTTGCACGCTTATTGGGAAAATACGTCCGTGAAGAAAAAATCATTACGCTGGAAGATGCCATTTATCGTATGACGGGTCTACCTGCCACCAACCTGAAGTTGAAAAAAAGAGGAAAACTGGCAACTGAGTACTTTGCAGATGTTGTAGTTTTTGATCCTGACACCGTTATTGACCAGGCGACTTTCCAGAACCCACACCAATTGGCTACGGGTGTTATTCACGTGTTTGTCAATGGCGGACAGGTTCTCAAAAACGGTCAACACACCGGTGCAACACCGGGGCGTTTTGTTAAAGGTCCGGGCTGGAGAGGGCAATAACAGCTACCTGAGGCAATATACAACGCAAGCTAAAAAACGGCTCAACCCATCAATTGATCCCAGCACAGGTGCAGGGTATCCAGGCAAGAATCTGCCAACTTGCCACAGCGCTCAGGGCTCCAGCCCTGAATGCCATCGGCCGTTGCCGTCGCATCCTTGAACGGCATTTCCAGGGTCATTACCAGGGCGCCGAAGCGTTCGGCGAGTGCATTGCTGCAATAGCTCATGTTCGCATTGCCCGAGGTATTCGCCGGGTATCCGTGCTCGATTTGAAAATCCGGGTTGAGATTGGCGAGCGTTGTTTTGTAAAGTTCGAGCTGCTGCTGGCGTTCACGATTCCAGCCGGGAATTCCCTCGGTGCCGGCGATAAAATTGTAGGGCAAACCCTCGTCGCCGTGCACGTCGAGGCCGAAGTCGAGCCCGGTTTGCTTCATCTTCTCCAGCACGTGGAACACTTCCGGGCTGTTCGCGAGGCTGGCCTTGTCCCATTCACGATTGAGGTTGGCGCCGACCGCGTTGGTGCGCAGATGTCCGCGCCGGCTACCGTCGGGGTTCATGTTCGGCACCAGGTAAATCACGGCTTTCTGCAAGATCGCGTTTACCACCGGATCGCTGTGATCAACCAGGCGATTGACCATCGCTTCCATCCACCACTCGGCCATGGTTTCGCCCGGGTGTTGCCGAGCGACCATCCAGATCGCCTTAAGCGACGCCTCAGCTTCACCGAAGCGCAGACAGTCCAGCGACTGTCCGTCCAGCGTCAGCCCAAGGGCTTCCACCTGGCAACGTTCACTGGTCTGGGCGAAAGCGATCAGGTCCGCATGGCGCTCCATCGAGTAGGGCGCGAAATAAGCGAAATACACCTGATCCTCGCTGCTGTTGTGCTGGATGATCAGGTTGTTGCCATCAAACGTGGTGTCGACGCGAAACCAGAATTCGCGGTCGTAACTGGCAACCGCCTGGTAATCCTGCCAACCGCGTTTAAAGGCGGCGCCCCCGGCGTTGGTGATCAGGTAGCGGCAATCAATATCTTTGACGTTGGCGGCGCGAAAGTAGAACCACTGGTAAAATCCGGACTGGTGGTCGGCACGAATCGCAAGCCTGACGTTTGCCAGGTCGCTGCTATCGATGCACTCGATGTTACCGCCATCGAATTGGCTGGATATGATCATCTGATTTCTCTCATTTTTCCACCATCGTAACTACGTCGGGCGAAGACTGTGCAAGAGAATATTTTATGCGCTGGTGCAAATGAGTGATAATGTGCGCATTAGAATATATCTTCCGTTTTCAGTTCAATCAAACCATCAACACGTTCAATGCCCAGCCCCGGCGTTTCGTTGAGAACTATTTTTGCATGCTCACAAGTCAGGCCACCAACAACCGGGTTGTACTGCCCCAAAATAGGCCCATCGAGGTCAATTTTAGTAATGATGTCAGACTTGGCTACGGCCAAATGTGCCGCCGCAGAGACACCAACACTGCCTTCAAGCATACAGCCAATCATGCACTCAACATCATACATCGCCGCGATATCTGCAATCCTGATGGCATTGGATATACCGCCGGTTTTTACCAGTTTAATATTAATAATATCAGCCGCGCCGGTTTGAATAAGCTTAATAACATCTTTGGCAGAAAAAGCACTTTCGTCAGCCATTAAAGGGGTAATAACCCGTTCGGAAACGTATTTCATTCCGGCAAAATCGTGGGCTTTTACAGGTTGCTCTATTAGCTCAAGCTCCACTCCGGCTTGCTCCAGCTTCTGAATAGCAAAAACTGTTTCCTTGGCACTCCAGCCCTGATTTACATCAAGCCGCAATAACGCTTTATCGCGTATTGCCTGATAAATTTCTTTGACTCTCTCAATATCTTTATAAAGGTCGGTACCAATTTTTATTTTTAAAATATCAAAACCCTGAGAGATCGCTAGCATTGAGTCGCTAACCATCTTATCAATAGCGTCAACACTGATGGTAACATCGGTGGATAGCTGCCCATTGCCACCGCCTAGTAATTTGTAAAGCGGGGCTTTATAAAGCTGGCCCCACAGGTCATAAATCGCCGATTCAATAGCGGCTTTAGCACTGTAATTGCCCACCATGGAAGATTGAATAATTCGGATAATGCCGTTGAGGTTCTCTATTTCCATGCCCAATATCTTTGGTTTGATGAGCGTATCAATAGCAGCTATAAGCGAGGCGTGGGTATCGCCGGTAATAATAGGGGTCGAGGTTGCCGAACCATAGCCGATGTTACCGCTGCTGGTGGTTACCATAACCACAATGTCCTGAACGTGATCAACACTACGCATTGAAGTTTTAAATGGTGTTATGAGGGGGATGCTTAATTTAGCGAACTTAATGCCTGTTATTTTCATTGATAAACCCTTTCAATTTGTTAGCTATGTCTACAGACCAAAGCTTGAGTCCAGTGCTGGATGTATGCCTATGTCGTCGATCATGAGAGCGGTCAAGATGGAGCGAAAACTGGACCTGATCTAATGCCAAACCTACGCGTCATGGCAGTTCTTTAAAACAGTCAAAATCATACATTTTATTTGTATAGAATATTTTATTCGTATAGAATAATCGTATAGAATAATTAATTAGTTGACATAGATCAATCTAAATGGTGGCCAGATGTGTAAGCATCTGGAAGGTGTCCAGACGTGCAACCATGGATTTGATGGGAGTATGTTTATATGCATAAAGTGGGGCAACGTACTGATTCCCTATACTAACTATATCTTCAGTGATTTGCCTAATAAGTTAAATATAACTCAATGGTGAACAAAGTGAATAGAAAATTATTTCAGCATTTTCTGCTAGCTCTTAGTGTTGGTATTTGTTTGGGAATGGTTTCACAGCAAACCTTGGCGGCTAATAATGACGGCTCGATCAGAGGAACCGTTGTTGATGAGAGTAGATCTTCTCTTGACGGTTCAGAAATTGTTATTATCAATGAAGTCAATGGTTATACCCGTACTATCTCGGGTAATGCGGACGGTAGTTTCCGTTTTGCTCGTTTACCCGTTGGTAGCTACACCATTACCGTCACTAAACCCGGTTTTGAAACCCGTCGACTCGAAGATGTACAAGTTATTATCGGTGGTTCAACTGAATTATCGGTAGTGCTGACAGAAGGATTCATGGAAGAAGTGATTGTGACGGCAGGCCGCATGCAAGAGGGTGTTAATGTGGCGACAACAGAATCAGCCATGAACCTCAATTGGTCGACCATTGAACGCCTTCCCATTGCTCGAGATATCTCGGCAGTTGCCTTGTTGGCGCCAGGTGTTAATGCAGGCCCAGCTTTTGATGGTATTTCCTTTGGTGGTTCATCGGTGGGTGAAAACTCTGTTTTTATTAATGGCCTGAATGTCAGTGATGTTGAAAGAGGTATTGGTTATTCCTCTGTGCCCTTTGCCATGTATGAAGAATTCCAGGTAAAAACAGGTGGCTACTCCGTTGAATATGGACGTTCCACCGGTGGTGTTGTTAATACTGTTTTGAAATCCGGTGGCAACGAGTGGAAATTTGGTGGCGAAATTCGTTGGTATCCTGATGCTCTTCAAGAATCGGGCGACGATTTTTATAATCGCGCTAACGTTCGGAGAATAAATAACAGCGACAATAAGACTGACGAATTTGAAGGTACGCTGTATGCCAGCGGCCCGATTATTCCAGACAAGTTGTTCTTTTTCGCTATGTATGAGCCCCATCAATACGACACGGAATATGGTAATGCGGCGGGCACCCAGATTAGCGAAGAAGAGGATGACAGCGGCTTTTGGGGTTTGAACGTTGATTGGTTTATCACCGAAAACCACAGCTTAAACGCCTTTGTATTTTCTGATGCACGTGATGAAGTTGAACACCGTTATGTTGTTTCTGATGGTAGCCTGAAAGAAATTGCCACCACCGACAGGGGTGGTGTTAACTGGGCCGCAACCTACACCGGTTACTTCGGTGATAACTTTTTGGTAAAAGTTTTGTACGGCGAAAACGAGTCGGAACTTACCTCCACTACCAGCAACCTGGATGAATGTAACCGCGTTTACGATAATCGTGATGGCATTGACCAGCATGTAGGCTGTACAACCAGCCTGCGTGGCGATCATCGTATTAACTCCAGGGACGCACTTCGCATTGATATGGAATACAACCTTAGCAATCATCTGCTGCGCTTTGGTTTCGATCATGAAAAACGAACAACCTTATTGCAGCGCCGCACGGTTGGTCCTTTGCAGACAAGATATCAAATTTATGACACGTTTCCCGGTGACGCAGTTAACAGTGTCAGCGTACCTGATGGTGTGTATGCTTATTATGAAGCCCGCAAGGAAATAAGGGGTGGTACCTTTGATGCCGATACGTCCGCTGCCTATATTGAAGATGTCTGGTCGATTAATGACACGCTGATGGCAACAATAGGTTTGCGCTGGGATAGGTTTGATTCAAAAGATGCTGCAGGCGACTCTTTCATTAAGGTTGATAACATGTTTTCACCTCGCCTTGCTGTTGTGTGGGATGTGAAAGGCGACGGTCAGTCAAAACTTTATGCCAATCTTGGCCGCTACTATTTCCCGATCGCTAATGCCCTGGCCGCTCGTGAAGGCGGTGGTACTATTGATACCCGCGACTTCTATACATTGGCAGGGATAGATTACAACCAAACGACAACCGGCTTAACGAATGTAACCCCTATCGCAGGTGTGCAACTGGGTGATACCGTTGAATTTGGTAGTGGCGAAGGTTTGGGTGACGACCACCCGTACAAGGTCGATCAGGATCTGGATGCCAGCAAACAGGATGAACTTATTCTTGGCTATGAAGGCAATATTAACCGTGACTGGTCTTATGGTGTTCGCGGAATTTATCGCAAATTCACAACTGCCATTGAAGATTTGAAAGTTGTTGGTGACATCCCAGGGTGCGGCAGTATCTCAAAATGGGTATTTGGTAATCTTGGTGAGCCTCTGACAATTGATCGTGATTGTGACGATGGCATCACGAGAACTGTGACGATTGATCTTGGCCAAGCACAGCAACTGGGTTACAACGGCACCATCATAGGCGGTGATAAACCGGTTCGTAAATATTATGCGATGGAGTTTGTTCTTGATCGTCATTGGGATGATCAGTGGTTGCTACACTTCTCTTACGCTTGGTCAAAGAGCGAGGGTAATTACGAAGGTGGCGTTAACTCTGATACCGGCAATGATATTCCTGGCTGGACGGAAGCAGGTGATGATGTCATGTTTGTAAATTCAAACTATGGCCTTCTGCCTAATGACCACCGTCACAACTTCAAGCTTTACAGTGCCTATGCTTTGACAGACAACCTGAGGCTGGGTGCTAATTTCTCCTTGCTGTCAGGCGCACCAATTAACGCCCGTGGTCACGGCAACCCCTTTAATTCACAAACGCGCAAGGCGATGAACTACCTCTGTGTAGCTAACTGTGTTGATCCCGGTGACGGTGTTTGGACTTCTCAAGATCGTGAGTTTGATTATCTTAAAAAAGGACTCTACGGTGACACACCCTGGTTGGTCAACCTTGATCTTAATTTGACTTATTCTTCTCAAATTAAAGGTCACAACTGGCGTGTTGCCCTTGATGTGTTCAACGTGCTCAATTCACAGAATGCCATCCGTGTGTATGAAGATGTAACCGGTGGTGCTATTGTAGGCGTTGATGATGACTTCATGGCTACGAGAACGGCGCAGCTTCCACGTTCAGTGCGCTTGTCTGCCAGCTTTGATTTTTAATAAGACCAATTTAATATTGGCTTGATAGTCGTTTAACAGAAAAGGGCTTCGCGAAAGTGAAGCCCTTTTTTTTGCCACCGCTTTTAATTTTATTATTGTGACTCAGCCCATGGCGATGTCACATTAAAAATAAGTGCGGAAAACTTCGTTTTGTGTTGGCACGTAGCCCTGCCTTAGCGGATTTTCTTAATGCTTGAAATGACTTCAACATATGTCTTTCTTGAAGATGTTCGCAGGGCCAGTAGTGGCGTAACTGATACGCCATTTAATACGCCTTCATACATTTCGCCATTGTCCTGAATGTATCGCAGGCCTTTTACATCGTGAATGATATAGGGCTTACCCCCGGCTGAGCCTATATACATCATAACGTGCCCGGGGACGTAAATAAGGTCACCCACATCCAGGTTTGCAACTGCTTCAAGCCGTTCTTCCATGCTGGTTTCTACCGAAAAACGAATGTTCTGGCCAAAGGTACTGCTGTTTTGTGTAATGGAGTTACGCGGTAAAAAAATCCCCATACTTTTATAAACTTCACCAACAAACCCTGAACAATCGCGACCATTAAAACGATGGCCCCAACCATAACGCTCACCCAGAAATTTAAATGCCTGAGTAATAATATTATCAGTGCTATAAGTCAGGTAGCCAAGGTGCACATCTTTGCTACGGGCAATGGAGGCATACTTGAAGCTTAAGTTGCCATCATCATTGCGCACTGGCAGTTTAACAACATAACTTGCATAGGGGTTTTGTCCGTATAGTCTATGGCGATTTTCTTCAGGCAACTCCAGTGGCAGGCGAGTACCCATTTCTAATTGCAGTTCAGAGACATCTGCTACCTCAGGGTTATAAACAGTCGTAACTTTATCGCCTGTAATGACCAGATAATCAGTAGCAGATTTATAGGCTTTAATCGTCTCTTTATCACCGTAGGCCAAGTCGGCTTCGCTCACCCAGGCTAGATAATTATAGGCCCGTACAAGTACCCACTTACCGTCTTTACTTTTATGCAAAATGGCAACTGCGTCTGCTGGAAAAACCACGCTTTCCTGGTGGCGATCAATATCCTTGTTCTGGCCTGCTCTGAATATGGGTACAGCGGTGGGAAAGGTGCGTAAGTTTGAACGCCGCACGACCAGAGCATAAGAAACGGGATTAAGTTTTTTGATTGCTTCTCGATTTAAATTATCATCAAGTTCGTCGTAGAAGGCCTGTGTGACCGGCGAGTCATCATTGAATGTAGGGCCCTGTTCTAAATGACGACTAATAAAGGCTATTTCCGCAAGCAGCTCTGACCTGGTGAGCTGGGAAGGTATCTCAAAAACCTGGGCCATTTCCGCTATCTGAGATAGGTTGCTCTGATTGACAGTGTTAATTTTATCCATGGACCAAATTTGAGTGGCCCCTGCTTTAGTTTGTTTGCGCCAAAATTCAGGCGACAGGTGTTCTTCTGAGACATCTACTACATCACTTAGAAATAAGGTGTTTTCCTGGGCAAAAAGAAGTGATGGATTGTAAAGGAAGCTTGCTAAAATTATAGCTGAGAGTAATTTTTTCACTTGCTATTATCCTTTGGGGTTTCTATCTTTTATCTTTTATCTCTTAAATAAGTAAAGACAGCACTTTGCCGACAAGTAAGCCACCTCCAGTGCCGATTATATACCCCACCATGGCCATCAATACACCAATAGGAATTAGCACTTCTGAATAGGCGGCAGCTAGAATCGGGGCAGAAGCAACACCTCCAATATTGGCCAATGAAGCAATGCCGCAAGTAAAAAGGTCCAGCTTAAAAATCCGTGCAACACACAGCATAATAAGCGCATGAACCAGCAAGATAACCATACCCGCCGCCACATACATTGGCGCTTGGCCCAGCTCCGCAAAATTTGCTCGCGAGGCAATTAGAGCAATAATGACAAAGAGCATCACGTTAGACATTTCACTGGAGCCTGGCATTTTACCAAGGGGTGTCATTGCTGCCATAACGCCAGTGATAGTAACAATTAAGACCGTCCAGGTAGTGACGGTAAAGAATGCAGTTGTTGGCAGTTTTTCTGCCCCGCTTAAAGAAAGGGCGGCAACGGCAAAGGCAATACCTAATAAAAAAATCATATCGGTAAACTCAACAGGCCGTTGCTTTTTATCGCCACTTTCTTCCAGCTCTTTGCCGATTCTATCAAGTACTTGTGTGTCAGCTTTAGTCCATCGATTAAAAATATTGGCAAAAGGAACCAGCGCCAAAAGCAGCATCACCCAGAGAGCGTAATCAATAGAATCAATCAGTAAGGTATAGCCCATTTCTGATTCAGCTATATTCAATGATCCTTGTATGGCAAGCATGTTACCTGTGCCGCCCATCCAACTGCCGCTGAGAGCAGCAAAAGCTTTCCAGGCAATAGGCTCCATCCACCGGCTAAAAATAGCAAAAGAGACAACAAAACCTATGCCGATACTGATCGAGGCAGAGAAGAATCCAAGTAGCATTTTTCCACCAAGGCGACGAATTTTACGTAAATCACTTTTAAGCAGCATTAAAAAAATCATTGCTGGAAGTAACGCTTGTTTCAACCCGGAATATGTTGCCGTAATATCAGCATTACGCTCCCATACATTAAATGTTGATAACAACATAATGACTAAGTAGAGTAATACTGCGGCGGGTAAATAAGTAAAAAACAGGCTTTGCTTATAGCGTTGCTCCATAAATCTTAAGCATCCAGCGATAAAAAGCAAAATAGCAACATAAGCGAAGGGGGATGTGATCATTTATTATGTGAGCAGTAATTTACAGAAAAACACGGCGGCGAGTGCACCTACTGCATCGGCGGTAAAGCCGGCAGCAAGGGCATGACGACTACGGGTAAT
>RCND010000426.1_pt1 | contig 23715 bp, 18 predicted proteins | sample 2041351 | NCBI WGS metagenome assembly RCND01 (sample SAMN09708230, study PRJNA481090) | Marine sediment metagenome, whole genome shotgun sequencing project. | biome: marine sediment; feature: ocean; material: sediment; isolation source: Sewage treatment plant 12B marine sediment (STP12B) ... | reverse complement strand
ACAGTTGTTATATGTGATTGGCATTATGAAAAGGCCATTCCTACTCCCGCCTATTTCGCACTAAAAGGATTTGACGTAATTGCCTGCCCCTGGAGAAAACCTGAGGTGGCAGAAGCACAGGTTAAAATGATGTTTGATTTTAAAAATAATTCTACTCCAGAAACAAGCGAAAAATATTTAGGAATAATGCAGACGGTTTGGTCTTCTGCTGACAGCTTTATCAAAGACTATTACAATCCTCCTGAAACGGAAGAAAAAGGAAGTCAAACAGCATGTTTTATAGCCATGACCAATGCCGTAAAAAAGTTAGGGCAATAAATAACTTTGATAAAAGCCAGAATGAAAAGGGATATTTATACTTCCACCCCTTTCATCATTTTGTTCCAATACAGATAAGGCAATAGGTATTTTTTTAGAATCCATAAGCGCCAGTGTTCCTTGGAAGAGTCGCCAATCATCAAAGGGAAATTTTTCAATTTAGGATCTGGTTTAAATTCTTTGCTGTAATCAAATTCGGCCAATACCATTTTACCATAGCCGGTAACCAAGGGACAGGAAGAATACCCATCATAGGTTTTATTCGCCAATGCATTTCTTTCAATCAGTTCCAAAAGGTTTGCAACCACAACAGGTGCTTGTTTGCGAATCGCAGCGCCGGTCTTAGCCGTAGGTAATTGGGCACAATCTCCCAAACCAAAAATATTGGGATATTTATTGTGTTGCATGGTTTTATCATTGACTGACAACCATCCTTCTGGTGAGGAAAGCGGAGAATCAGCAATAAATTTTGGAGAGGCCTGAGGTGGTGCCAAATGCATCATGTCAAAATGAATTCCAAATCGATCTCCCTCTTTGACTACGTCAATATCCTTATAATTATATTGTATGGATTCATCTAATTTTTTACCTTCATTATCTCCCGACATGACAATACAACCACCGGCTTCAATATCCTTGGCTAACTCATACCAGGCGATTTGTTTCTCTACGTCAACTTTAACCAATTTATGATGGAAACGAACATTGATATCTTTTCGGTCTACAACCTCCATTAAGGTATCAGCTATCTTCTTTACGGCAAAAATAACACCTCCCGGAATAGCGAAAACAATGTCCGTTTTATCACGTATGCCACTCTTTGTAAAATGTTCATCAGCCAAGTACATAATTTTCTGAGGAGCTCCACCACATTTTATAGGAGTTGTTGGCTGTGTAAAAAGAGCCGTTCCGCCTTTAAAATTCTTTAAGACATCCCAAGTATGTTTAGGATTTGTATAATTACTGCAAACAACACCTTTATCCATGGCCTCTGTAAGACCTTCAACTAATTCAGGTGCCATGCGCAGTCCGGGACAAACAACCAAATAGTCGTAGGTGTATGTGTCACCATCCTTAGTGATAACCGCATTCTTTTCAGGATCAAATTTATCAGCATATTTTTTGATCCAGTCAACACCGGAAGGAATTAAGGATGACATTGGACGACCAGTAGCGTCAAAATCATAGGTGTTCGCTCCTACCAGCGTCCATGCAGGCTGGTAATAATGAGTTTCAGCTGGTTCTAAAAGACCAATACTAAGATTCTTATTTCGCTTTTTTAATTGTGAAGCAACCATGATACCAGCGGAACCGCCACCGATAATTAAGATTTGATAATGTTGAGACATGAATGTGAATTTTGTGAAGTATTTTGAACTAGAAAGTTAGACCGACTTTTATAAATAAATGTAACTTTTGTTACAATATGTTGAAACCTTAAAAATCAATCATAGCAACAAGGTCAATAAAAATTATTTAAGAATCGCCATTGAACTATTTCCTTACTGAGATACTGCCTTAGCTATTTCGTAAGTTAACCCCACACTAAATACAGATGAAAATTCACTTGTCCCGAAAGGATTCAAATTATTATAGAAATAATTAAACAACATTGATACTTTTAAACTTTTAAACAAGGGCATCTCGGCTTTGAATTGTTCGAGTAACCTGAAATTACTAATATCAGTATATAAAGGTTGAAAATAAATAGTGTTTACCAACTCAAGCTTAGATTCCTTCAAATTCATAGCCATGGATAAATATGAACTATTTCTATGATTATAATACGTTTGATCAGCTGCATCACTTCTCTCTTTTTCATACATGTAAGAATTACCTAAAAAGGCCTGAAAATACTCTCCTTTAACAAATTTATAACGAAGGCCAAAACCCAGTAAACTTCTTGTGTTTATCGATAGAAGTTCATTGCTTTGGTCCTGAATAAACGCCTCCATCCTTAATTTTTTGCTAAGCTTAGCATTGTATCTAAAATGTATAAACCAGGAATTCTGAAAATCCTGGTCTTGACTACGCACCAATGCAGCATTCCCCGAAAAGAAAAATGTGTTCTTTAAGTTTTTGGTTTTGTATTGTGTATTAAGGCCCAGATTAAATCGATAAATATAGATGCCATCAGTATTCGAATAATTAAAAAGAAAATCAGATTTAAAAACAAACCGGATACTGTCTGTTTGCATTCTTATAGATTCAATATTGACTAGTTGTGCTTGCAGTGAGCTTGCTGTAAAAAATAAAAAAAAGAGGATACCCCAAATTTTACCCATAATCTTTAATTTGAAGAAAGCATGTTTGTTGACAATGTGAAAATTTATTCGAATGTACAAAACAAATGCAAATCAGAACCAAATAATGATCATGGTAGGATTTTAAAAAAAAGAATAGATCTGAAGAAAAATATTATTCAATTCTTCTTATTAGGACCTCTTTTAATTCAATGGATTTTTCCCCAGGAATTTCAAGACTAAGTATTTTTAATGTAGCAGTTCCTTTTTCAATATGCAGCGTCCCGGCATGAACCAGATTCCAATCAGTCTCCGGAGCTTCTTGAACTCTTGGAATGCGGTCGTGACTTGGTCTTTCAGAATGTTTAAAGCTTTTAAGACCTTCCAATTCTATTCGCTGCCCATCAATTTCAATGGCTAACTTGGCGCCAACATCAGATGCAGCCAAGGCATAGTTGAGTTCGATTTCATAGGTGCCTGATTCAACAATGTCGAGATCCCAGGTTACATATGCACTTGTTTTCGTCCAATGGTCTATCCAATCATGCGCCCAACCATAAAGGCTGTGGTAGGCAATACCAGTGTGTCGCCTGTCTTTTCTAAATTCAAAAGAAGGGTGTAAATTTGCTTCATGAGCAGGTAAGGTGCTGAGCGGATAATCTAGATAACCAACAGGAATTAGAGGTGCATTTTTTTCTGTGGGTAAATTGTTTTTCCAATGCATGTATTTGACCTGAAGACTGTCATAGACCTCTGGATAATCCTCTCTAATATCAAACTTCTGACCAGGATCATTACCCAAGTTATACAACTGCTTATTGATCATTAAATAATCCTTAGAAAGTACCCGCTCATTATTTCCCCATTCCATATATAAATCCCGACTCTCAGGCTCTGTTGAACCACTTAGCAAGGACTTGAAATCTAATCCATCTAAAGCGTTTTTTGCGGTATAATCAATTCCAAGCAAGGATGTCAAAGTTGGTAATAAATCAATATGAGCCAAAGGATAATTACTTACTAGACCTGGTTCAATATGATTTTTCCAATTGACAATAAAAGGAACCCTCATACCTCCTTCATCAACCTGTCCTTTTCTTCCTTTTAAACCGCTGTTATATCTCAGGTTCATCGGACCATTATCGGATAAGTAAATAACAATTGTATTCTCTCGAATATTTAACCGCTCCAGTTCCTTCAAAATTTCCCCAACATTATCATCAATATTCTCAGCCATCCCATACATGGTGGCATTAAAATCGTCAGCGCCTTTATGCTTGAATTTATCAAAATACTTATCCGGAACCTGCAAAGGCGTATGTGGTGTTTGATAGGGTAAAAAACAGAAAAATGGTTGCTTTGCTGCCGTCTTTCTTTTTATAAAATCAATCGCTTCTTTGGTCAAAACATCAGGTAAATATCCTTCTGCATAAAATGGTTTTCCATTTTTTTCAATAGTCGTATCAAAATAACTCGACCAATGCCCCGAGGTGAAGCCTACAAACTCTTCAAAACCTCTACCCAAAGGATGATAAGGGTAATGCGCGCCATTGTGCCACTTACCAAATATTCCGGTGGAATAGCCATTCTTCTTCAGGATATCTGCTAAAGTAACCTCATCAAGATTCATATTTTCTCTTCCTCGAGTCACCCCGGAAACTCCGGTTCTTTGATGATATCTCCCCGTTAACAAGCTGGCTCTGGTTGGCGCACAAACCGGGCTCACATAAAAATTTTCAAAAAAAACGCCTTCTTTCGCGAGTAGATCAAGATTAGGGGTCTCTGAAATTGGATTTCCCATAAGCGATAAATCTCCATAGGCCTGGTCATCTGTAAGAATCAATAAAACATTTGGCCTTTCTACTTCATTAGTCGGTTTTGGTTTCTCCTTAATCTCTTGTTGACATGACAGAAAAGAAAAGAGAAAAAAAATCCATAAAAAGAAATACCATGTATAGTTTAAAACATTACTTTTTCCAGAATCCATGACTAAAGTGATTTGACTATATTACTTATGTTCTTCTTGAATCCAGATCATCAGAAATACCCTTCATAAAGTCATCACTTAGTTTATACTTCAGCAAAAACAAGGCCGACAACAAGGCCCCCACAGCTGGGTAAATACTAATCATTAATCGAATACCTTTTAATGATTCTGTAGTCTGTTCAGCATTCGCTTCAAATCCGTAGGACGACAACAACCAACCTGTAATGGCACCCCCAAGGGTCCATCCCATTTTTTGCGACATAGACGAAGAAGAGAACACCAAACCCGTAGCCCTTCTACCCGTTTTCCATTCAGAATAATCGGCTATATCCGCGTACATTGACCATATCAAAGGAAGCACAATTCCTGAGCAAATTCCCATGATAATATTCAATCCGAAAATCATAGCTATTGAATTTGGATCAACCCAGTAAAATATAACACTGAATACAGAGGCGATCAGCATCGCTGCCATAAAAGTACTTTTTTTACCAAATTTTGCGGAGGCGGGTTTTGCCAGTAAAACACCAATTAAATTAGTCACCAGCCACAAGGTCATATACGCTCCTGCTAATTTATCCCAATGCACATCTCCAAAATAAGAAAGGTTCTGGTCTTTAACGAAGTATTTAAAGTAATACATAATACTTCCATCTCGTAAAGAATTAAAAATTAAAACAGCAATTCCTGCGCCCAACATGATAAACCATTGGTTGTTCTTCGCCAGATCCTTCAGATCCTTTTTGATGGATGTTTCCTGCTCCAGGGGCTTGACTCTCTCTTTGGTCCATAAAAAAGTCATGATAAAAAAGAAGGCTGCTATAATTGCATAAATGCCCACGGTATACTGATAGCTTTGGGCGTCATCAGAACCTGAATTTCTAAAAAAATCAAGCAGATAAGGTACCGTAGCCGTCATAAAAATACCTCCCGAATAAGCCCCGATAAAACGAAAAGATGCAAGAGAGGTGCGCTCTTTGGTATCAGAGGTCATTACCCCCATCAATGAGGAATACGGTACATTAATAGCTGTATAGACCATCATCATCAGGGTATAGGTCACATAGGCATAGATTAGTTTTCCTGAGGGTCCGAGATCAGGAGTTGAAAAAGTCATCACGCCAATGATGCCAAAAGGTATGGCAACCCATAACAAATAGGGTCTGAACTTGCCCATACTTGTCCTGGTGCGGTCTGAAACGATTCCCATGATCGGGTCATTTAAACCATCCCATAAACGGGTGAGCAAAAACATCGTACCCACCGAAGCCGGAGATATTTCGACTACATCGGTATAATAGATCATAAGGAACATGGAAAACAACTTCCAAAACATGGAAGAGGCAAAATCTCCAAACCCATAGCCTATTTTCTCTTTTAACTTAATCTGATCATTCATAAATCTTGATTCATTTTATCAATTCTTTCTATAAGTTCCATCATTGCCCTGCTATTGTGGTAAGGGCATTTCCAGAAACCCGCTTTATCTTCACTTGAAATCGCTTTATAATTGATATCAACACGCCAAAACCATTCTCCATTTTTTTTATCTATTAAATGATTTTTAATAAAGGTCCAAAGCTTTTCTATTTGTTTGACATGGTCTGGATTTTGATCAATTTCCCATGCATCCATAAAACCGACCATTGCCTCGGCCTGGGGCCACCAGTGTTTGTCAGTATCAAGTACGCTACCTTTTATCTCATTAAATAGAGAGCCATCCTTATCTAAACCTTCTTTTGTGGTTGAGGCTACCAGTTCTTTTGTTATGAAATGGGTTTCCTTATCCAACTTACCCTTGTTAATTGCCATACTCGCCTCATTCATCAACCAGGCGGCTTCAATATCATGTCCGAATGATATTTCCTGAAACTGAGGGGTCCAGTCTAAACTAAAAAACATATTAAGATGCTTGGTATTCGAATCATAAATCTTTTGAGAAAAAAGCTGTAAAAGAAATTCAATGCTGTTTTTAACTTTGGGCTCGGGCCAAACACGGTATAAACTGGTATAAGGTTCCAGAATATGCAAGTGTGTATTCATTGATTTAGGCGTATTCAGATCTTTTTGACTCAGCCTCATATCATCCATTGCTTTCCAATCTTCCGTCAAAGCTTCCAGGTAACCACTGTATTTCGGTTCCCAAAACTTCTCTTCAAGGATATGAAATAAATCCTTGGCATATGCCAAACTTTCCTCATTACCAACAGCCCTGTAATATTCAGAAAAAGCATAAATACCAAATCCTTGAACATAGGCCTGCTTCTTTGTTTCTGAGGGCTTCCCCATATAATCAAGTTCCCAATAGAGTCCTCCATTCTTATGATCCCAGAAATATTTTTTTAAAAAGTCATAGGCACGGACAGCGGTTATTCTGTAAGCATCATTATTTGTAGTTCTATAGGCCGCTGAGAAGGTCCATAAAATTCTTGCATTGAGAATACAACCCTTTGAAGCCTTCGTGTCTATTTTGCCATAATGATCCATGCTCCCTATAAACCCTCCAAAGGTCTCATCGAGGCATTTTGTTGACCAAAAAGCTAATATTCTTGTTAACTCCTCAGAAAATTCACTTTTAAGTGAAAGAAGCCGTGACATATTTTGATCAATCATTTCTCAAATGTTTTGGCATTATTGAATTATGTCCCATAAACGTCTTGTTCTTATCAATGAGTTCATTAATTGTTTGCACCGATAAATGAGAGTGCAGTTTATCTTCGGGTGAATTTATGCAATAATCCATTAACTGTTCTATACTAGATGTAGCCACATGCATTCGTGTATCTGATGAAGCGTAATAAATATATACTTTCCCATCATCATCCATGATCCAGCCATTCGAAAAAACCACATTCGAAACATCTCCTAAACGTTCTTCCTTTAGGGGTGCGATTAAATGACCATGAGGTTTATGGGTAACTTTCCACGGTTCGCTAAGATCTGTCATAAACATGTACAGGGTATATCTAAGACCGGCTGCGGTATTCCTTACGCCATGGGCCAAATGAAGCCAGCCTTTCTCAGTCTTAAGAGGTGCAGGACCCAAACCGTTTTTCACTTCATAAATGGTATGATAGGTTTTGGCATCTACGATCATTTCTTCTTTCACTTCAGGATGTTCGATGGAATCAGATAAACCAAAACCAATACCACCTCCCTTCCCGGTGTCTATAAAACCATCTTGGGGTCGTGTAAAAAAAGCATACTTTCCATCGATCAAATGTGGAAATAGAACGACGTTTCGCTGCTGTCCAGTTGTTGAGATCAAATCAGGTAATCTTTCCCAGCTTTTAAGATCCCTGGTTCTCACAATACCGGCCTCTGCCATGGCAGTTGACGTATCGCCATCCGGAGCTGTTGTATCCTTCCTTTCAGTACAAAATACCCCATAGATCCATCCATCATCGTGTTGGGTCAAACGCATATCGTAAACATTGGTATCCCATTTCTCATTTTGTGGAATACTGATGGGCCTGTCCCAAAATTTAAAATGATCAATGCCATTAGGGCTTTCCGCTACAGCAAAAAAAGATTTTCTGTCATTTCCTTCTACCCTGCAGAGCAAAAGATACTTTTCATTTAACTTAATCGCTCCTGCATTAAACACCGCATTAAAACCTATGCGTTCCATAAAAAACGGATTGGTTTCCGGATTCATATCAAAACGCCATTCCAGAGGGATATGCGACCTGGTTAAAATGGAGTTTTCGTATCGGTCATAAATCCCATTAGTGCCAAAAAAAGCGGTATTTTTTCTTTTTATAAGCTCTTTATAATGTCTAAGAACAATCTCTTTTCTTTCTTTATATTTCATTGTATTCATTTGTTTCATGCAGTATTTCAAGAAGGTACTTCATTATTCTTGCTTAAGTTTATTAAAACTTTTTAGCAACAAAATTTCCTTTCTGTCTAACAGTTCCTTTGCATCTTTAGCAGCCGGATGCCTGGGATAAGGAAAGAAAAAATGAACTTTTTCATCATTTCTCCAAACCATCACATAACTGATTTCTTTTGCGATCAAAGGATCAGCCAAAACGGTACCCAATTTTTGGGTATACCAATTTTCTTCAGTTACGTTCTCAAGACCCGTTTCTGTCAAAGCTGATAATTTTTCCTTTTTATTGGCGATGTCTATGACAATATGCAACTTGTTTATTGCTGCTTCCACACTTCCTCCTTTTTTCAAATCGGAATAATTATCTACACCAAGAATATCAACAAACTGATCTCCCGGATACCATGTTAAATAAGTTGCTTCGGAATCAAAATTTCGATCAGGTGAATAGGCTATTAACATCTGCTTCAAACCCTTCTCAATTCTTAGATAATTCACCGTAAAGGAAAATAATTCTTTAAATTCTTCGGGGCTACTTTGCTTGCTACCCCACCAAAACCAGCCTCCATCCATTTCATGCCATGGCCTAAAGATAAAAGGTATTTGATCTCCGTTCATGTCTTTAAGGTCTTGAAAAAAGGCTGCAACCTTATCCAACTGATTCTTAAAAGCTTCATGATTTTTCCCTCCTGGAATGATATGTTTTACGATTATGGCCTTTTTGTCCCAGGAGCTTTCATGACTTCGAGGAGCATAAGGATGCCAACTAAAGGTATTAATTCCACCCATTTCATGGCCCATAATAGACAGATTCTTCATGCTCTCAAAAGGGACACTGTCAAGATTATACTTATGATCAAGCTCCAAACCTCCAAGTTCCCACCCAAATATGGCAGGGTAATCCCCGGCAACTCTTTTCACGTCTGATTCCCCTTTAACGTATTCCCAGCCCACTCCGTAGGCGAGGTCGTCCTGATGACCGAATAAGATACCCTTTCCCTTTGTGGCGTCAAGGTCATTTAGAATTGAATTTTTCTTCAAAATGGTCTGTTTTTGACCCATTAGGTTCTGCATGGAAATCAATACCAAAAAAAGGATACATTTTGATAATTTCATTGCTTGAAATTTTTAAATTAATATCAATATTTTATCTGAACAATGGTTGTGTGATGAGCATCATGATACTAGGCTACAGATTTTTATCAAATCTATTCGTAAAGCAAGACGAAAACAAGTAGTTTTACATCACAATTCAATACTTTTATAACATTGACAAAGAAAAGCTTTTAGAAATAAGATCGTAACCTTTTGACAACATTAAGAAAAAAGAAAAACGATACTATGTTTATTATGAATGGTTTAGAAGAAAATATACATCGAGAAATCACGCCTTTAAAAAAAAATGATTGTTTCTTGGTTTTTGACAGACATCGAAAAGCCTTTAATTTTCCGATACATTTCCATCCTGAATTTGAACTGAATTATATATCTAATGCCGGTGGAGCCAGAAGATTGGTTGGAGATCATATTTCCCAGATTGAAGATAGAGAGCTTGTATTAACTGGGCCTAATTTATATCATGGCTGGCAGAACTATGAGAACTCACGAAAAAAAGAATTTCATGAAATCACTATTCAGTTTCCCAATGATATTTTCGAGACAAGTTTGTTGGATAGAAATTTACTGAAACCCATCAAGACACTTTTGCAAAATGCAAATCGTGGTATTTTGTTTGCTAAGGAAGCGCAAGAGCAAGTTGAAAAAAAGATCCTTCACCTTAGTAAAACAAATGGTTTTGATAGTTTTTTACAGTTTCAGTCTTTATTGTATGACTTGGCAATCTCGAGGGATCAAACTTTTTTAACAAATATGTCGTTTCAGCACCAAAACGACTTTTACAATAGTGAGCGCATAGAAAAGGTGTATCACTTTCTCAATGAAAATTATCACAGAAAAATCAAAATTGAAGAAGTTGCTCAATTATTAAGCATGTCGGTCATTTCTTTGAGCAGACTGATCAAACAACGCACAGGGAAGTCATTTATTGAGTTCCTGATTGAAGTTCGTTTGGGATCAGCCACGAGGCGACTGATCGAAAGCAAGGAAAGCATCACCGAAATCTGTTTTGATTGCGGGTTTAACAATATTTCAAACTTCAATCGAATCTTTAAAAAATATCAAAGCTGCACGCCTTCTGAATTTAGGACTAGTTTTAGCGGGATAAAAAGTGTTTATTAGATAAAGAAACTAAAAGGCCAAATCAAGTATTTAATACTTGTTAAAAATAAAGAAAATCGAATAATCAAATTATTTTCAGAAAAAAATGACATAGATGAATATTTAATGCAGGACTCTGACAGCAAAGAACCCCAATACTATTCCTCATTAATTCATTACATCATTAAATCATTATTTCATTGTACACTGTAACAATTTTGATTTATCGGTATCTTTATAGAAACCGAAGCCTAAAATTGGCCTAAATTATATAATTAGTTTAAACAAAACCCCATGAAAAAAACATATGTAAAATACTTATTGTTCACCTTGATGATTCTGGTAGCAAGCAATGTAATCGCACAGAAAAAAACCTTTGATGTCGGATCATTTGACGAAGTGATCATAAGCCCTCATATTGAGGTTATTTTTGAAAAAGCCGATAAACAATCTGTAGTTATTGAAGATATTGATGTGTCAATGGACAAACTCAATGTAGAAGTCAAAGGCAATACGCTCCATATCTATCTGGATGAAGCCAAGGTATATACAAAGTCAGAAAAAGTAAAGTACGACGACTACAAAGGAAAACATGCCATTTACAATGGAACTATTGTTTCCGCCACAGTATATTATACAGAACTTGAAGAACTTTCTCTTCGCGGAGAAGAAACCCACAAGGTGGTTAGTCCTATTGAAGCAGAGAAACTACATCTTAAAATTTATGGCGAAGGTGAGGTCTATTTAAAGGAGATCGAAGTTCAGGAGTTCTTTGCGACCATGTATGGAGAATCCTATCTTGAAGTAAAGAAAGGCAATGCCAAACGTCAGCGAATTATCTCTTATGGAGAAGGTGAAATCAATACTTTCGGCGTCCAGAATGCTACAGCCAAAGTAACCGCCTACGGTGAAGGACGAGTGAGATTAAAAGTCTCCGATGAATTAAAAGTGACTGCTTATGGAGAGGCTACTGTACATTATAAAGGAAGTCCAATGGTAAACAGAGGAATTGTTTTAGGAGAAGCCACAATTCACCAAGTTAACTAGTTTCTGTCTGAAACGCTACTATTCAATATATAAAGCGCCTGAAAAAATGAAGTCTATCATTTTTTCAGGCGCTTCCTTTTCAATTTAGAAATAGTCAAGGTCTAATTTATCATTCATAACAGTTTCATATTTTGTCACAATGTAATGAGACGAATAGGAAATAGATATATCAATTGGGCTACACATCCATTACAACAACTACCTCAACGAGCAGCTAAGTGCCTATTTATCACAAAATTTATGATCCCAAAAAAACTAAAATGGTTATTCAAAAAATTTGAGATATATTTGAAACTACAAGTATGGGGTGATATTATTTTGTCACTTTTGATCAAATCCTGACCATTACCGCAGTAGAAGTGAAATATGAGGAACAGCGTACACAGAGAAATTACACAGTTAAGCCCGGAAGATAGTTTTTTAGTCTATGAAAGGGTGAAGGATGATTTTGATTTTCCGATTCATTTTCATCCGGAATATGAATTAAATTTCATCTATAAGGGAGAAGGTGTCAGAAGGATCATCGGAGATCATACCGATATAATTAATGATGCAGAACTTGTATTGGTTGGACCTAATCTTACACATGGCTGGGAATTAAACAAATGTACTTGTAAAGAGATTTACGAAATTACCGTACATATACAACAGGATCTGCTTAATGAAAAAATGCTGTCCAGGCGTATCTTTAAATGTATCAGAGATATGTTCAATCGTTCAAAACACGGTATCCTTTTTTCACAGGAGACTACGATGAATATCATGCCCAGATTAATGGTATTACCTAAACTAAGCGGAATCAATTATTTTTTAGAGTTTGTTTCTATCTTAAATGACCTTGCCGGATCAGAAAATCAGACACTGCTATCGACACAATTTTCAGAGATGAATGACTTCCAGAACAGTGAGCGAATTAAAAAAGTATATGAGTATATTCAAGAAAACTATTATCGTAAAATAGGCTTGGAAGAAATTTCTCAATTGGTAAATATGAGTCCTGTTTCCTTCAATAGGTTCATTAAAAAGAGAACTGGCAAAACCTTTATCAACTATGTGAATGATACAAGGATTAGCTATGCCTGCAGGTGGCTCATCGAATCTGAAAAAAGTATTGGTGAAATAAGCTATCAATGCGGATTTAACAATATAGCCAATTTCAATCGTATCTTTAAAAAATCTAAACAATGCACTCCAAGTGAATTCAGAAAAGAATTTGTTGGTATGCAAAGAGTATTATAAGATTAAGAATGTAAATGATGTGGTCTTTAAAAAGAAAACTCCCAATGACCTAAGCCATCAGGAGTTTCTTTCAGTAAAAACATAAGTCATTTATCCCATAATTATTTCGACTTTATGGTTTTTACCTTTCTCAAGTAGTGGAATTATAATTGAGTTTAAAGTTTCTCCATTTACTATGATTTCTTTCACCCCTTTGCTAACGTGATCAGGGTTTTTAATTTCCAACTGATAGGTAGCTCCTCTGAATTTTCTTTGCATTTTAAAGCCATCCCATTTCTTAGGGATACAGGGATCTACTCGCAAACCATTGTATTCAGGTCTTACACCAAGTATATATTGAGTAATGGCATAAAAATTCCATGAAGCTGTTCCTGAGAGCCAAGAGTTTTTAGCTTCCCCAGGCTTAAATGCTTCTTTACCGGCTATCATCTGACAGTAAACATAGGGCTCAACCCTGTGCAGATCAGATATATCTTCAAGGAAACTTGGAGCTATTTTTGTGTAGTAATCATAGGCATTGTCACCACGACCAATCATGGTCTCCCCAATCATGATCCAAGGATTGTTATGACAAAATATACCGCCGTTTTCCTTATATCCGGCAGGATATGTGGATATTTCACCATATTCTATATGATACTTTGTAAAAGCAGGATAATTAAGCACTACTCCGTATTCACAATCAAGATGTTCTTTAACCGAATCAAGAGATTTTTTAACCATTCCTTCATCCTTCCCTATCTCAGCCATGGTACACCAACCCTGAGATTCAATAAATATTTTACCTTCTTCACTTTCATTAGAACCGATCTTCTTACCGTAATAATCATAGGCTCTAAGGTACCAATCACCATCCCATCCATGGGCTTTTACTGCCTCGATCATTTGATCCACATGCATCTGAGCCTCATCCGCTTCCGCGTCTTTTCCAACAAATCTGCAGAGATCAACATATTCCTTGCCATATACCACAAACAGTCCTGCGATCATAAGTGATTCAGCTGTATCACCTTTTTTATTTCCAGTTGTTTGGAAAGATTCGTTTGGATCACTTGAAAAACAATTCAAATTTAAACAGTCATTCCAGTCAGCCCTGCCGATCAAAGGCAGCTTATGTGGGCCTAAATTGTTTACGACATGATAAAACGAAGCCTTTAGGTGGTCAAAATGAGGTTTGGCTCTTGAGGCATCATTGTCAAATGGTACCATTTCGTCTAATAAAGAGAAATCTCCAGTCTCCTTGATATAGGCCGTAGTTGATAAGATCAACCATAACGGATCATCATTAAAGTCTCCCCCTACGGCAGAATTTCCTTTTTTGGTCAAAGGTTGGTATTGATGGTAACAGGATCCATCTTCGAACTGTGTCGAGGCTATGTCAAAAATACGCTCTCTAGCTCTTTCAGGAATCTGATGTACAAATCCTATAAGATCCTGGTTAGAATCCCTGAATCCCATTCCACGCCCTATCCCTGACTCAAAGAAAGATGCAGAACGTGACATATTAAAGGTTACCATGCATTGATACTGATTCCAGATATTGACCATACGGTCAAGCCTGTCATCCCCGGAATCTAGTGAAATGGTACATAGGAGTTCATCCCAGTAAGTTCTAAGCGCATCATATGCAGCATCAACTTTGGCAACTGTATCATATTTTTTGATCATTTCCTTGGCAGGATTCTTATTGATCACAGCCTTGGATTCCCATTTATCATCTTCCGCAACCTCAACATAACCCAACATAAATACAAGGTCTTTCTGTTCTCCAGGCTGCAGTTCAATCTCTATATAATGAGAAGCTATAGGAGACCAACCATGTGCTATCGTATTTCCAGGAGTTCCTTTGCTAACGGCATCAGGACTATCAAATCCATTATACAGACCAACAAATGATTCCCGATCAGTATCGAAGCCCTGAATTTCGTTATTTACAGAGTAAAATGCATAATGATTTCTTCTTTCCTTAAATTCAGTTTTATGATAGATCACACTGTCTTCAACCTCAACTTCTCCCGTATTAAAATTTCTCTGAAAATTCGTCATGTCATCTTCAGCATTCCACAAGCACCATTCGATAAAAGAAAACAATTTTAATTTCTTGGTCTCCGAACTTTCATTCCTTAGTGTTACTTTTTGGATCTCTCCCCAAAAACCCAGCGGAATGAATTGCAGCACTTCTGTACTCACTCCATTTTTTGAACCTTTGATTTTCGAGTAGCTCATCCCATGACGGCACTCATAACTATCAAGTTCTGTTTTTACAGGCTTCCAACCTGGCGACCAGACCGTATCACCATCTTTGATATAAAAATATTTTCCTCCATCATCAACCGGAACATTGTTATACCTGTAGCGGGTAAGCCTTCTGAATTTAGCATCCTTATAAAAGGTGTAACCCCCTCCTGTATTCGAAGTGAGTGAAAAGAAGTCCTCGTTACCCAAGTAGTTGATCCAAGGATAAGGAGTTTTAGGGTTTGTAATTACGTATTCCCTGTTTGCATCGTCAAAATGACCGTATTTCATTTCGTTATAATTTTCTGAATAGATTCTAAATATTACTCTCTTTTAATCTCCTGTTGTTCAACTCGGTAGTCACCTCATCAATTTTTTTCTGGTTCAATGGATAGATGAACATAAAAATCGCGGCAACGACTGTTATACCCGCAGGTATCCAACTCATCAACATCTTGATCCCTGGAATAGCTCCTTCTATAGAACTTGCATTTTGACCGTCATAGGCAAAAGCACCCAGCACAAAACCAATGATAGCCCCTGCAATACCCCCACCAAATTTAGTAGCAAAAGATCCTGCCGAATAGATCAGGCCCGTAGCCCTTCTACCGTTCTTAAACTCTGAATAATCCGCTGCATCACCCAGCATTACAAAAAATAATGTTGGGAAGATTGCTGAAGCAAACTCAGACACAACTCCAATAGCAAAAACTGCTGTTACATCGGTCGGTCCAAGAAAAAAGAACAGCGAATTCACTCCTCCTGAGAACAGTAAAGCCGCAATAAATAAATTTCTTTTTCCAAACTTCTTTCCAAGTGGAGCGGTTACTAAAGCTCCCGCAACGGAAGCCAGCATGAGAGCTACTAAAAACGAAGCCGCCAGCAATTGGTTATTTAAATAATGGGTAAAATAAATAATGACGATCCCCTGTTTAATGGAATTATACACATTAAACAACAAACCAATGACCAATAAAACCAACCATGGTTTGTTACTGATCAGGTCCTTTAGATCTCTTCTTAAGTTATTTTTCTGCGTTTTAGGCGGTTGAATTCTCTCCTTAGTTGTGTAAAATGTAATGAACATAAACAAACTCAAAAAGATCGACATGATATACATCGAATTACTATATCCTCTTTTCTGATCGATAAGGGAAATACTATCGGTTTCAATATTAGGTTCTCCGGTAACGATAAAAGCATATTCTTTATCCGCCTCCATGGCAAAACTCTTACCATGAGTTGGTATATTTTCAGTGGCATCCATACTGTCATCATCCCATACAAAATCAGCAATACCATTTTCTGTTTTAATATTGACACTTTGAACATCTGCATCGGCTGAAACGGTAACTCTGAATTTTTCCGCTTCCAATTGTTCTATTCCAATTTCAGGATTCACATTTCCAAAATAAGCCACGAGAAAAAGCAAAGCACCTTGAACAAGCATACCCCCTCCAAAAGCACCCACCATCCTGAAAGATCCAAGGCTGGTCCTTTCCTTATCGTCACCTGTCATCACCGCCATAAGCGCGCCATAAGGAACGTTATTAGCTGTATAAATCAAGGTGAAAAAGATATAAGTAATATAGGCATATACTATTTTACCTGAATCGCTTAAATCAGGTGTGGAGAATAATAAAGATAATATAAGGCCTAAAGGAATCGCTGTCCAAAGAATCCATGGTCTGAATTTCCCATATTTTGATTTAGTACGGTCACCAATAACACCCATGATCACATCACTGATACCATCACTGAATCTTGCAACCAGCATCAAAACACCAACCGTTACGGGACTTAAACCAAAAACATCAGTGTAAAAAATAAACAGAAAAGTGGCAACCCCTCTCCAAGCAATATTTGCTGCACCATCACCCAAGCCATACCCAAGTTTCTCCTTTAAAGATAATTTATTTACATCTGACATTATTTCGAAAATCTTAATATTTACGTCTCAAAATTACATATATCGGAATGAAAGTATTGATACTATTTTGTCATTAACGAATGTTTTTTTGGAATAATCATCACAAAAATACCAATCAGATTTTCGCATGAAGTATGATCGGAGCTTTGAAGAAGGTTCTATTGCTTAAGCCATGCTCTATTCTTGATGGCCTCTGAACCGCAGCCTCAGCCCCGTCCATTCACACCAAAAGATACCACCCGATTGTTAAAAGTTTAGTTTTTTTAGGTCTGAAAATTACGCCAGCATGGTGCGAAGCAGCATTATTATTGCTACAAAAATGATCCCATTGATTACTTATGTACTTGTCTCATCTGTTCATGCGACAAGTACATAAGGTCCCAACGGCGATTTTCTTATTTAAATTCCTTTAAATTAACTTTTCTCTGGATTAAAAATAGCTTCCATTTCTTCCAAAGTTTTTCCCTTTGTCTCAGGGATCCATTTCCAGGTAAAGAAGATAATGAACACTATAAATGCGGAGAATAAAAAGTATGGAAGTGAGTTGTTCCAGGTTCCTCCATCCGTAATTAAGCCATTCGCGTCACTTTCAACTATAATCGGGAAAGTTTGAGATACAAAATAATTAGCCAGCCACTGTGCCGCAACAGCAATAGCCATCGCTGTACTTCTGATACTATTCGGGAATATCTCAGACAACAATACCCAAACTATTGGCCCCATAGACATCGCAAAAGATCCAATGAACATCAGAATTCCTATCAGACAAATAATTCCCTCAGTACTAGAAATAGCAGGTAATCCTGCAGCATTAACTGCTGAATAATCACTTAAATAAAGAGTGAAACCCATTATAAGAAATCCAACCAACATACCAACACCACCTATGATCAGTAAAGGTTTTCTACCCAACTTATCTACTGTAAACATCGCAATAAACGTAAACAATAAATTTACCGTGGCTAAAAGTATCTGCTGTAATAAAACATCCTCCTTACCAAAGCCAAGAGCCTGTTCAAATATATCTGCACCATAATAAAGTACCGCATTAATACCTGTAAATTGCTGTAAAACGGAAAGTACAGTTCCAATAACTACGATAGGGAACAGTGACTTTTGAAATATAGATGCTTTTTTAACTTTTCCCTCATTAACAATAGAGTCTTTGATCTCTACAAATTCTTTATCTGCCATTTCTTGTCCATGAATAGAAACGAGCACTTTTTTTGCTTCTTCTTCCTGTCCTTTGATCATTAGCCATCTTGGACTTTTTGGTACCATAAACAGCAAAATGAAAAAGGCAAGCGCAGGGATCAATTCTGACCAGAACATATATCTCCAACCATAATCAATATTTTGCTGCTCACTTAATCCGGATCCAATAAAATAAGTGGCTAGGAAAACCACAAAGAAGCCAATTACAACAGCCATTTGGTAATAAGTCACCAGAGTTCCTCTAATTTTAGCCGGTGCAATCTCCGCTATATACATTGGTGCATTCATAGAAGCCATTCCAATGGCAATACCACCAAGGATCCTGAATACTACCATTAAAGTCATTGATTCTGGTAACATCGAAGGTAAACCCGATCCCCAGGCAGAAAGCGCAAAAAGTAATGCTGAAATAATCAGGGATTTTTTTCTACCAATCTCTTTAGAAATCATACCCGCAGAAGCGGCTCCCAAAAGAGCTCCCAAAAGGGCACTACTCACTATAAAACCTTTTAACCAACCGGTCAATTCAAAATATTTCGAAAAATAAAATTGTGTTCCATTAATCACACCTGTGTCATACCCAAACAATAATCCCCCAAGGGTAATGACAATGGTTACGAAATAAATATTGATTCTTTTTGTACTAGTTTGTCCCATAATAGTGAAGTAATTTTAAAAAATTTGCTCTGCAATATAGAAGATATTTTTGACTATTAACAAACTTTTTACAAGCTCCTGCAATTTAATTTCTTTATAAATTACTGAAAGACATCTACCTTATCATTTATATTTTAAATGCAGATAATTCCAATTAATTGGTCTATTTCTTTAAAATTTGTTCTTGATAAAATATTTTAATTGGCGAATCGCATAGAAACATTTGAGGCAAACAAACTGAATACCCATATTTTACAGCTCAATTCAAACTGTACTGACAACAATATCTCTAAAGATTTTAAAAATTCTGGCAAACGATTTAAGCCTCAGCTTCAATATTATAACTCCTTATAAGCCGCATCCAGCCAATTCATCCTTTCTATATACCAAGACTTAAGGTGATCAACCTCAGCCTTATGTGAATCATACACTACCGGATTAGGCCATACGTAGTTCCCGAAAAGATTCCATTTGTCATCATTTTCGTATTGAGACCATTTTAGTTGATTTGCATAAGCATCAATTTTATCAAGGATAAAATTCTGATTCTCTTTAAAATAAAGAAACCGTTCCTTAACCTTTTCTACAAATACTTCATCTTCAAAAAGTCTGCTATACCATTCATGATGCTTTACCCAAAAACCAGTTGGATATTCACATTCCGAATAATCAACATTTCCAAAGGCCAGATCAAAATCCCATAAAGGGCCCATTTTAATCTTTTCGCCCGGAATCACATTGAGAAATATACTTGAAAAATCTCTGGAATCTTGATTTTTAGTGATCTCACTGATAAGGTACCAGTCAATAAAACTTTCAACATCAATATATTTGGTATAACCAATATCAGGATCGGTAAATTGAGCTCCCATCAATACATTCTCAAACTCATTGATCAATTCACTAACATAGATGAACTCGTTGCTGTTATAAGCCGTTTCAGGTTCTTTTATATTGATCAAAAACTTATTGGTTCTGAAATAGACATCATCAGGATCTAACCTGCCCAACTGATCAATTTCTAATAAATAACCTGTATCACCCAGTACTACCCGGTTATCACTTTCCTCTACTTTTTGAGAAATATTGTAGGTGCCGTTATAAGCTCCGTTAATGACGACCTCAGTAAATACACTTTGAGGAGTCCAGTCTAGCTGACTTAAATAGCCCATTTCAAAGGCAATTTTATTTCTGATCAGCGTCTTGTCAGAAAATTCGGCAAGGAATATCCATTTTTTATCTTTTGGCATTCCTAACATTTCCGTCTTGTCACCAAACTTCAATTGATAGGGTTTTTTTGGATGTATACCCCATGTCGAATTACCCCTCCCTCGAATTTTCATGGTAGTTGAAGATAAGTCTGTAAAATAGCGCGCACCATCCATGGATATAGATCCTTCAAAATAATCCTCTTTTGAATCTATCTCCTCACCATTAGTGGTCTCTAAGTAAATAATGGGTAAGCCTGTAAAATAGGTCATATCCACTTCATATTGACCTGTTTCCCCATTAGTGGTAGTTACCAAATAGTTCTGAATTTGGGTAAAGTCATTTGAACTTACTCCGCTAGTTTGTGCATTATTGTCAACAAGGATTTCCGAACCATTATGTTCAAAACTCGCAACCATATTTTGAATATCTACTTCCAGGGGAAGTCTTCCACTTATTATATTATCTTCTATTATCGCATACCGATCACTACTGAGGTTTGGATTTTTGGCTTTTGAAAAATAAAATGCATTGATTTCTGTTCCTTTTACTGGGAGTTCTATTTCAATGGATTCATTACTGCATGATGATAAAACCATCATCGGGATGAGTAACAATACTGACAAAATATTTTTCATAACAATTTTATTTAATTGGATACAAATTACCCGGAGTTCTTTTAGACAATTGAAGAACTATTTTAATAGTAACGAACTTTTCAAAAATAGATTGTTTTATTGATTTGAAGTCTGACAATTATCATCTGATGTCAGTAAATATAATTCATTCGCTATTGATACACTCTTACATAATCAATGATGAATTCTTGCGGAAATATGCTATCATCTACTTCAGGGCCTCCAAAATTACCTCCTATGGCCAAATTCAAAATGACATAAAAGGGTTGGTCGAAAGGCCATACTTTTTCATCCTTGTCTTCTGGTGAAAAAGTATAAAATAATGCACCATCAATTAAAAACTCGATACGGTCTTTTGACCAGTCAATAGCAAAAGTATGGAAACCCTCTTCTACTCCCTTAACTACATCTTTTCTAGTATTTTTTGAGGCTCCATAACTATCAGCAGTATGAAGTGTTGTAAAAATTCTCTCTGGTTCCTTTCCGACATACTCGAGAATATCAATTTCTCCGCACAAAGGCCAACCTACTTCATTGATATTAGACCCTAGCATCCAAAAGGCGGGCCATAAGCCTTTTCCTGTAGCAAGTTTTGCTCTAACTTCAATTCTACCGTATTGAAATTCTTTTTTATCCTTTGAGTTGATCCTTGCCGAAGTATATCTATCGCCCTCTCTTTTGGCTTTGATAATGAGAAAACCATTTGCGACTTTCACATTTTCATCTGAATAGATCTGTTTTTCATTATTCCCCCAACCACAGAGCTCGGGACAGCCATTTCCCGTTACAATATTCCAACTTTCTTTATTAAGCTGGTTTCCGTCAAAGTTTTCTTCCCATACTATTTTCTTCTCTTGCCCATTGATAGAAGTACAAATCCCAATTAAAAATAATAGTGCGATCTTTTTAAAATACATATTCAATTCTAATTGATTTAACTCCTAACAAATTAAAGATAAAGAAAACAGAGGTCTACAACGCTGTAAAAAGGTCTTGCATGACTTTTTTAGGTTTCCGATCGATGGTAAAAAGTCCCCAATGCTTTTCGGGCTCCAAAGCTTCATTAGATCCCTTCCATGATTCATCAAAAGCTTCAAAAACAAAAGTTAGAACCTCAGCCTCCTCGCTCCAACCTACCAAATCATTGTAATAAATACTTTGGAATTCTTCACTTACATTACTCGGACAAATACCTCTTCCGTTTGAATAAGTTGTCCAACCGGCTTCAGTAATCACCACTGGTTTGTGCGGATAAGTATCTGCAACAGCATAATAATTACTTTTTGTATATTCCATGGCCTCATGAATGTTCTTATACTCCCAAACCGGATAGGTATGAATCGAAATAAAATCAACTTCTTCGACCAAATCTTTTAATTTATCTAGCCAGGGAAGATAGTTTTCACAAAATGTAACTGGTTGTTTCGCCTCTTTTTTAATCAACCTGACATAATTAATCACCGAGTCGACAGGTACATAATGGTCTGTCCAATCAACGCAAGCTTCATTACCTGCGGATAAAGAAAATATGATATCAGGGTATTTATTAGCCAAATCAATTAGTTTCTTGATCTGATTTAAATTTGTTGATTTATTCTCTATTAATTGATCTTCAGAATAAGAACCACCCCATGGACAACCGTAATTATTAGCTTCTGCAACAATGTAGGCACCAAGCATTATTTTAAAATCTAGTTGCTCTTTTTGGATAACTTCCAATACAGTGTCAGCATGCTGATCACAGTCATATAAACGAAGGTATTTCCAATGCCCATTAAGCATGAGAAGGTCTTCTTTGATCTCTTCATAACTTGGCCAAACTCCTCCGGGTTTTTGTCCTTCTCTAAAACCAGAATAACAAATAGCTTTTCCAGCATCTATATCAAGTGCTTGTGTATACTTCATTTATTTTTCTTCTGCTTTGACTTCAAAATCATTAAACAATTCGCTTTAAAATTTTTTAAGCTTTTCATCTTTATCCCAAAGGCCCCAATAGGCTCCTACATCTCCTTCAGAACCAACTTTCCAGGATTCATCAAATGACGAAAAATAGAAAATATCTATATCATCTTCTTTGGACCATTGTTGGGTATTTATAAAATATTTCATGGCATTTGGAAACGAAGGGTGTGAACCTTGAAAACTTCCACCCATAGATGGCCATCCCGTTTCAGAGATAATAACTTTTTTTCCATTACCTGCTTTAACAGCCTGATTATACATTTCCTTCATATAAATTAATGAATACTCTAAACTACATCCTTCCCAAAATGGATAACAATTTGCCAAAATCACATCACATGCTTCTGTAATTCTCGGACGGTTCGAAAACTCGTAATATGCATCAACATAGCCCATAGGTATATTCTTCGGAATTGCCTCCTTTACCTGATGCATAAAAGCTAATAATTCATCTTCAGTCAAGTCTTTACGATACATCACTTCGTTACCAACAGCTGCAATATCGACAAAGCCTTCTTTAGCCAATTGAATTAAGTTCGCTATTTCTCGTTTATTGATTTCCGGATCATCTCCTAACCAGGCACCAACCAATGTTTTAATACCAAATTCATGTGCAATTCGAGGAATGGCTTCATTGCCATCGGTACACGAAAATGAACGAATCCATTTCGTATAGGGTGCTATGATTTTCATCCTTCTCCTGATTTGCTCCTCAGAAATTTGATCTCCAGGACTTTGTCCATCTTCATAAAGGCTAAAACACAAGCCATGCATCCCGTTTTTTAATAGCCTCTTATATAAATTTTCTAAACCTTTATCGGTTTTTTCAGCTTGGTCTATTCCAATTAATGATCTTATTTTTCCTGCTCTAATTGACATAATTAAATATTTTTGAGTTTTTCATTTTTATCCCATATTCCCCAACGTTGCCCTACATCTCCTTCGTGATGAATTTTCCATGACTCATCAAATGACGAGAAATA
>RCND010000423.1_pt1 | contig 23762 bp, 22 predicted proteins | sample 2041351 | NCBI WGS metagenome assembly RCND01 (sample SAMN09708230, study PRJNA481090) | Marine sediment metagenome, whole genome shotgun sequencing project. | biome: marine sediment; feature: ocean; material: sediment; isolation source: Sewage treatment plant 12B marine sediment (STP12B) ... | reverse complement strand
TTAAATCATAGAAAATTATATGTGAATATTGACCATCATTATATTCTGTCCAATGACGAACAAACAGACTATCGGCAATATGGGCTTGCACTGGACCGGTATTCATTTTTTGATCTAGATCTTTAGTAGCCTTCTCATCTAATCCAATTTCAGGAAATATTTTGGTAGTAAAAATAATTTTTGTTCCGTCGGGAGAAAGTTTTGGAGAATTTATACCCATATAAAAATCAGTAATTTGTTCAGCTTCTCCACCGTTTAATGGAAGTGAATAAAGTTGGGCAGAACCGCTTCTATAAGAAATAAAATAAATTCCCTTGTCATCATTTTTCCAAACAGGGTTTAAGTCAGCCGACTCATTATTTGTAAGCTGTCTTTGGTTTGTGCCATCAATATTGGAGATGTAAACCTCTGTATTTGATTTACTTTTATGTAAATCATAATTTGTAACTGTAAATAAAAAATGGTTGCTGCTGTTTGAAATTACAGCAGATCCAACACTTTTTATTTTATATAAATCCTCAATTGTAAAAGCTTTTTTCTGAGAAAATAAATTTGATGCTAAAGCAAAAATAAATATGATGACAAGAAACTTTTTGTACATTATTAAACCTCATTAACTAAAAATATTCTACTAATTACTAAATATATGAAACTTGAATGTAACATTTTTGTCTCTTATGAGTCTAAACTGATAGATATATTATTACGGAGTTAAGAGAATGATTAGAGTAGTAAGCCTTTTTATAGTTTTCACTTTTTTTATTACAAATGCTGTTCACCCACAAATTAATGACAATGAAAACTCTGCATTAGATTCTAGTTTAGATATTGGCTTTGCAAACTCGGGTTTAAGTTTTGGAAATTCCAGAAATTGGAATGGATTGAGATTTAATATTAGTGATAATAACATCAAAGAAATCAATGGAGTAAATATTACCTTTTGGAAACCTAAATATGTGAATGGCTCTGAGATAAATGGAATTGCAATCGGTTTAGCGCCCTCTGCAGGGGATATTAATGGTATTGCTGTTGGAATTGGTAATGTTGTGGATAATAATATAACAGGAGTAAATTTGGGTATTCTTGCATCAGTAAGCGGGGGAGAGATGCTTGGAATAAATTATGGAAGTTTAGCTCTAGTTTCTGAAGGGGAAATCACAGGAATTAATTTCGGGGGTTTAGCTCAAGTTTCGCAAGGTGGTATAAAAGGTATTAATATAGGTGGTTTAGCATTAATTGCAGAAGGTTCAATTATGGGAATAAATCTTGGAGGACTTGCACAAGTTTCTCAAGATGGAATAGTAGGAATAAATATTGGTGGTCTTGCACTTATTTCTGAAGGTGGAATATGTGGAGTAAGTTTAGGTGGTCTAGCTTTAGTTTCTCAACAAGAAATATCCGGCGTAAATGTAGGTGGACTTGCGTTAGTCTCTGAAGAAGAAATTAAGGGAATAAATATTGGAGGATTAGCGATTGTGAGTCAATCAGGAATAATGGGATTAAATCTATCTTTAGGCACATTGGTTAGTGAGGGTGAAATTAACGGAATCAGTTTTGGCGGATACAAAACTGAAAGCTTAGAGTTAAATGGAATTAATATTTCTGTTGCTTGGACAGAGATTGATGAATTAAATGGCTTCTCTTTTGCTGGATATAATAGAATTTTGGAAGAACAAAATGGACTCACAATTGGAATTGTTAATTTTGCAGAATTCCTAAACGGTATTCAAATTGGTTTGATAAATATTGCTGAGAATAATCCGGCACCGTTTAGGGTTTTACCGTTTCTTAATGTTAATTTCTAACAAAAAAACCGCAACCAAATGGCTGCGGTTTATTATTATGTATTTTATTAAAATTGTTTAACTTCTAAATCTCTCACTAACTATTTTCATAACCTTAATTCCGGCTTCTGGTATTTTAGTACCAGGACCGAAAATTACAGCGGCTCCTTTCTCATATAAATATTCATAGTCTTGAGAGGGAATTACCCCGCCGATTATTACAATAATATCTTCTCTTCCTAATTTTTTCAATTCATCAATTAGTTGAGGCAACAAAGTCTTATGTCCCGCAGCAAGTGAACTCATTCCTACAACGTGAACATCATTTTCAACCGCTTGTTTTGCAGTTTCTTCAGGAGTTTGGAAAAGTGGACCAACGTCAACATCAAACCCCATATCAGCAAAAGCAGTTGCTACTACTTTAGCCCCGCGGTCGTGCCCATCTTGACCTATTTTAGCAATTAAGATTCTTGGTCGTCTTCCTTCCGCTTCTGCAAATTGGTTTGTTAATTCTTGAGCTTTGTTTAACATTTTGTTTTCACTTCCTTTATATTCACTGCTGTAAACACCGGATATTGTTCTGGTCACTGCTTTGTATCTTCCACTTATTTTTTCAATTGCATCAGAAATCTCTCCTAGAGTTGCACGTTTTCTTGCAGCTTTAACTGCGAGATCCAATAAATTTCCTTCTTTTGATTCTGCACATTTTGTAATTGCGCCAAGAGCAGATAGTACATCAGCTTCATTTCTTGTTTTCTTTATCTCATTCAAACGTTTGATTTGTGACAATCTCACTGCAGTATTATCAACCTCCAAAATTTCAATCGGATCTTCTTTGTCAAGTCTGTACTTATTAGTTCCAACAATAGTCTCTAAACCGGAATCAATTCTGGCTTGTCTTCTTGCAGATGCTTCTTCAATTCTCATTTTAGGAATTCCGGCTTCAATTGCTTTTGTCATTCCACCCAGTGATTCAATTTCTAAAATATGTTCCCAGCCTTTCTTTATTAAAGAATCAGTGAGATACTCAACCAAATATGAACCGCCCCAAGGATCAATTACGTTAGTAATACCGGTTTCATTTTGTAAATAGAGCTGAGTGTTACGTGCAATTCGAGCAGAAAAATCAGTTGGAAGTGCAATTGCCTCATCTAAAGAATTTGTGTGAAGAGATTGAGTGTGCCCCAATACTGCAGCCATTGCTTCAACGCAAGTTCTTACAACATTATTATAAGGGTCCTGCTCTGTTAAACTCCAGCCTGATGTTTGTGAGTGAGTTCTTAATGACATTGATTTAGGATTTTTTGGATTGAATTGTTTTATGAGTTTTGCCCACAATACTCTTGCAGCTCTCATTTTTGCAATTTCCATAAAATAATTCATTCCTAGTGCCCAGAAAAAAGAAAGCCGTGGAGCAAATTGATCAACACCTAAACCGGCTTTTATACCAGTTTTAACATATTCAAGACCGTTAGCTAAAGTATAAGCCATTTCAAGATCAGCTGTTGCACCAGCTTCTTGCATATGGTAACCGGAAATACTAATACTATTAAACTTTGGCATATATTGAGAGGCGTATTCAAAAATATCTGCAATAATTTTAATTGACTGCTCCGGTGGATAGATATATGTATTTCTAACCATGTATTCTTTAAGAATATCATTTTGAATAGTTCCAGTCAATAATTCTGGATTCACACCTTGTTCTTCTGCTGCAACAATAAAGAAAGCCATAATTGGAAGAACCGCGCCATTCATGGTCATTGAAACTGACATTTTATCAAGAGGAATCGAATCGAATAATATTTTCATATCTTCAACGGAATCAATAGCAACACCGGCTTTACCAACATCGCCAACAACTCTTTGATGATCAGAATCATAGCCGCGGTGAGTTGCAAGATCGAAAGCAACAGAAAGTCCTTTTTGACCCATTGCTAAATTTCTACGATAAAAAGCATTACTTTCTTCAGCCGTCGAAAATCCGGCATACTGACGAACTGTCCAAGGTCGAGCAACGTACATGGTGCTGTAAGGCCCACGCAAAAATGGCGGCAGCCCTGACATATATTCAAGATGCCCGAAATCCTTGATATCATCTTTTGTATAAAGTGGAGCTACATGAATTTTTTCCATTGTTTCAAAAACTGAATCTTTAAATGATTTACCAACAGATTTCTCGAATTCAGTTTTCCACTCTGCATAAGTTTTATTTTCTTTTTTGAATTTTAGTGCTGCGTTATTGAAATTTGGTTTATTCATTATTTTTTCCCTCCAATTTTATTGAAGAGATTTGTGAGTTTTTCCATTACATCAGCTCCAAGAAAGATAAAATCATCAATTCCAGATTTTTTATACTCATCAATTTGATCTTTAGGATAACCGGCAAGTATTAGTTGAATGCTGCTATTTTTAGTTTTAATTCCCTTTGTAATCTTAGGAATAATTTCCGGATAATTGTCATCGGTTGAACAAATAACAACAATTGGCGCACCCGATTCTACTGATGCATTTATAGTATCTTCTGTTGTTCCAAATCCTTTTGGGTCAATAACATCGAAGCCTCCGACTTCAAAAAATCCTTTTGAGAAATCTGCACGACCTTTATATTCATTAATTGAGCCGTAATTTGCTAAGAAGACTTTTGGTAAATGTCCATTTTCGTCTTTATAGTTTTGAGCTGAATTTCTTAACTTTTCAAATCCTTCAGATGCTCTCTGTTTTGCAAGTTTATCAATTTTTAATTCAGCTTTGTGAGACGAGCTTAGTGCGCTAGTAACTTCTCCAAGTGTTGAACCAATACGAAAAGCTTGTGTAATGGTATCAATCATTTCTATTGAACTTGAAGTGGAAATTGAATTGAGTTTATCAATAATTGATTGATGTTTCTCTGTGCTTCCGTTCAGTCGGAATTTACTTAAATATTCTGCCCGCTTCTTTTGAAAAGCTGCCTGATCTAATTTTCTTACTTCAAGTTGTTTCTCTTTAACATCAGCAAACATATTTGCGCCTACAATAACCGATTTTCTATTGTTGATGTCTTTTCGTCTCTGCTCATTTAATTCGGTGATTGATTTTTGGATATCCCCATTTATCAGTGATTCTAAAATTCCACCATTGTTTTCAACTTCTTTGAATAATTCCCAAGCTTTATTTGCAATTTCTTCGGTGAGAGATTCGATATAGTAAGAACCTCCGGCAGAATCAATCACTTGATCTAGATGCGATTCTTCTCTTAAGATGGTTTGAGTATTTCTTGCAATTCTTCTCGAAAAATTATCGGGTGTTCTAAAAGTTTCATCAAATGGACTTGTTGTTATGTAATTTACTCCGCCTAAAATTGCACTGAATGTTTGGGTAGTTGTTCTCAACATATTTACGTAAGGATCCAATACTGTTTGATTAAACTCAGAAGATTTTGCACCAATTTTAAATTCAAGATCGTTATTTTCAACTCCATATTCAGAGGCAATTGTCGTTAGTAAAAACTTTACTGCACGGAACTTTGCAATTTCCATAAAGTAATTTGTACTAATACCAAAGTTAAACTGAATTTTAGAAAATGCACTAGCTGGTTCAATTCCTCTTTCTATTAAATGGTTTAAATAATAAACAAGAGTAGACATTGCGTAAGCTAATTCCTGAACTGCATTTGCACCGGCATTCAAGTAAGGGAGTGTATTAATTCCAATAGTTCTGACACTATTTGCAAATTTATTTCCCCAATCAACAGAATTCTTCATCATATCAAAAATAAATTCTATGTCTATAGATAGTTCACCATAAACAGCTAGGTGAGCAATAGGATCGGCACTTATCGAACCACTCAATTTTGTTATATCAAGATTGTTCTCCTCAAAGTAAGCGTTAATTAGAGAAAGGAAAGGGATAACACTATAACCGGCATCAAGATAAAGTGGAACGGAATCAAAATCTATATTTTTAAAAGCTCTTTTTAATGAGTTAATTGCAGAGATTGATAGACCTGTATCTCCGACAATTTCTGTGTCGGCATAATCTGCATCTAATCCAAGTTTTGTTGCCGTATCTAATTTTAGACTTACACAATTTTGCCCTTTGATTAGAGCATCTAAAACAATTTTGTTAAAATCTTCTACATCAGCAGTAATAATTTCTTGGTTAACATCCCAAGATTTACCATGATAGCCACTTGGGGTACCTCCTCGAACAAAACTGTCTCCCCTTGGCAAAGTATTAATGAAGGGTGAATTTTCAATGTCCCTTTTTGTGTAAATAGGATTTAAGTTAATCCCTTCATAGGTTTTAGTAATTAATTTCTTTTCGTAAGAAGCCCCTTTCAAGTCTTTCTCAACTTGAGTTTTCCACTCTTCAAAAGTTGGCGGTGTAAACTCTGACTTAAGTTTTAATTCGGGCTCTAATTTAAAATTTTCCGTTGGAATTTCTTCCGACATTTTGAACTCCGGAGTTTTAAGTAATAAAAAATATTTATCATTATAAAATAAAAAATAAAGCCGACAAATTGTAATCCGCTAAAAAATTCTGATAATTTATCATTAAAACTGAGTGAAAATTAATTAAATAATATTCAATTACCTTATAAACTGATCAAGACATTATATAGATATTAAAGAGAAGTGGTTGAATGGGCAAGATTGGCCCGTGAAAAAAGATTAACAATTACACATCAAAAATTAATGATGAATAAAGCTTTTGAGATAGATGAATTTTTAAGAGATATTTATGTTAAATGGATTCATGATTAAGGGGATAATCTAAAAATTAAAGCAAATATTGGCAAATAGAAATAATATTAAGTTTCCCTATAGATAAAATAGAAGAAAAAATTTCATTTGAAAAATCTCTCTAAATTAGTAGCTTAGTAGAAAATATTATCATTAAATTTTATTTTTACCCAAACTGTGAATTTTAAGAATAAAAAATTATCCGATACAAAATTATTTCTTTTCTTAACAATTGTTTTCTTAGTACTCAGTTGCAAGTCAAATATTGAAAATCCCGCCGAGCATATTTCCATTGAAAAAATTAAAAAAAGAGGCAAGATAGTAGCCATAACCGGATTTAATGCCTATAGTTACTTTATTTATAAAGGCAGAACAATGGGTTATGAGTACGAGCTTCTCCAGAGATTTGCTAAAACTCTTGGCGTTGATGTTGAAATTAAAATATCTAAAGATATTGATGACATGTTTAGAATGCTTGAAAATGGAGAGGGAGATCTAATTGCTTTTAATTTAACAGTTACAGGAAGCAGAAAAGAAAAAGCTGATTTTACAATTCCCATGAGCACAACTCATCAGGTTTTGGTGCAAAGAAAACCTGATAACTGGCGAAAATTAAATTTAGATCAGATTAATAGACAACTAATTAAAAATCCTTTAGATCTTGAATATAAAACAATTCATGTTAGAAAAGGGAGTGTTTACCAAGAAAGATTAGAAAATTTATCCAATGAAATTGGCGGACATATTGATATCGTTGATGCTGCTGATAGCTTATCAGTAGAAGATTTGATGGAACAAGTTGCACAAGGAGAAATTGATTACACAATATCTGACGAAAATATTGCTCATCTGAACAAAGCTTATCACTCAAACTTGGATATTGGCACGCATATTTCATTCCCTCAGAAAATTGCTTGGGCTGTTAAAAAAGGATCAACTGATTTTCTTGAAGAGTTGAATAGCTGGATTGAGGAATTTACTCAAAAATTAGATTATTATGTTATTTACGATCGATATTACAAATACAGAGCTTACTATAAAGCGAGAAGAAGCAGTAAATATTTTTTAAGCGAGAGCGGCGGCATTTCTCAATATGATGAAATGATTAAGGAGTATGCAAAAAGAATTGGTTGGGATTGGAGACTATTAGCTTCCCTCATTTTTCAAGAATCGAAATTTAAACCAGGTGTTCAATCTTGGGCTGGGGCAGCTGGATTAATGCAACTTCTTCCCGAAACAGCTGAAGCACATGGGGCAAATGATATTTATGATCCTAAAGAAAATTTGGAAGCCGGTGTTGATTATATAAAATGGCTTGATAATTATTGGTCTAAGTATATTGAAAATAAAGAGGAAAGAATAAAGTTTATATTAGCTTCTTATAACATTGGCTTTGGGCATATTGAAGATGCAAGAAGATTAGCTGAAAAGCATGGAGCAAACCCTAATATTTGGAATCGAAATGTTGCCGAATTCTTGCTGAAAAAATCCAAACCAAAATATTACAACGATGAAGTAGTTCGTAACGGTTACTCTAATGGAAAAGAAACAATAGCTTATGTAAAAAATATTATTCAAAGGTATAAAAGATATAAGCAATTTGTTACATGAGACAAAATCTTTTCCCGCTAATTAACTACTATTATCTTGTTTATAATTAACCCTTACGTGACATAAATAACAATAAATCCCTCCGTATTTTTTAATCATATTTCTTTTATATAGTTTTAGAGGATAAAATTGTCAACTTTTGTTGTTAAGGAGTTTTTTATGAAAATTGGAATTAGAAAAGAAACACAGTATCCCTCAGAAAGAAGAGCCGCTCTCACACCTGAACATGTTAAAGAAATAGTTAATCAAAATATAGAAGTTATTGTTGAGTCAGCCGAACAGCGAATTTTTTCTTCTGAAGAATATATGAACTCCGGAGCGCAAATTTCTGCTAACTTGGAAAATTGTGATGTGATATTTGGGGTAAAAGAAGTTCCAATTAAAGATCTTATTCCGAATAAACCATTTGTGTTTTTCTCCCACACTATAAAAGGGCAAAGTTATAATATGCCTTTGCTTCAAGCAATTCTTGATAAAAAAATCACCTTAATGGATTATGAATTAGTTAAAGGTGACGATGGTTTAAGAATCATTTTCTTTGGAAAATTTGCCGGTTATGCCGGAGTAATTGATTCACTTTGGCTGCTAGGAAGAAGATTACAACATGAAGGTGTTATTAGTCCAATAAGTAAAATTAAGCAGGCAACCGAATACGATATGCTAGACGATGCTGAAAAAGCAATAAAAGAAGTTGGTGATCAGATTAAGGAAAAAGGATTACCATCTCAAGTAGTTCCTTTAATTACCGGATTTACCGGTTACGGTAATGTTTCTAAAGGTGCTCAGCAATTATACGATCTTTTACCATGCATTGAAATTAAAGCAAGTGATCTTCAAAGTTTTATTGAGAAAGGGGAGTTTTCAAATAAAGTTGTTTATAAGGTTGAATACAAAGAAGCAGACATGTATTCTCATCCAACAGAAAAGGAATTTAGTTTTGAACATTTTGTAAATCACCCGAAAGAATACAGCAGCTTAATGCACAAATATTTACCTCATTTAACAATGCTGGTTAATGGAATTTACTGGGAAGAGAAATTCCCAAAGCATGTCACAAAAAAGTTGATGAAAAAATATTATGAAGAAAAAAGTGAACAGAAACTGAAAGTCATTGGTGATATAACTTGTGATATTGAAGGCTCGGTTGAGATGACGGTAAAAGCAACTTCATCAAAAAATCCGGCATTTGTTTATGAACCGTTAACTGATGAAATTAAGGATGGAATTGAAGGTAATGGACCGGTTATTTTAGCAGTTGATAAACTTCCTGCAGAATTGCCACGAGAAGCATCAAAAACATTTGGAGATGCTGTGCTTCCATTTGTAAAAGATTTAGCTAAAGCTGATTATTCGGCAGATTTTGAAAATTTAGATTTACCAAAAGAATTTAAGGATGCAGTAATTGCCCACAAGGGAAAACTGACGCTAAACTTTGAGTATTTAACAAAATTTTTACAATAAATTATTTGTTCTAAATTCTTAATTATATAGGTTTAGTCCTTGTAAAATCGTTTTTTTGCAGTTTTAATTCACCATATAATCAGTTTACTTCTAAGGTTAAATATGAAAAATATTCTTGTTCTAGGTGCCGGACAAAGTGCACCATTCATGATTTCTTATCTTTTAGATGAAGCAGAAAAAAATAATTGGTTTGTTACCGTTGCAGATATGGATGTTAATGTTGCTAGAGCTGCGGTAAATGGTCACGCACACGGCAGCGGTATTGAGTTTGATGTAAATGACTCTGAGAAAAGACACTCTTTAATCGATAAAAGTGAAATAGTTGTAAATTTTTTAACTCCAAAGTTTCAATATTTAATTGCACTTGATTGTATACGGTTTGGAAAACATGTTGTTTCAGCTTCTTATGAAAATAGTCGAGTCGCAGAATTAAATAATGATGCTGTTCATGAAGGGGTTTTAATATTAAATGAAATTGGGCTTGATCCCGGTATTGATCATATGTCGGCAATGGAAATAATTACCGGCGTAAGAGAGAAAGGTGGAACGATAAGCAGCTTCATCTCATATGGCAGTGGGATTCCTGCACCGGAAGTTAAATCAAATCCACTAAACTATTGTATTACTTGGAACCCCTCAAATGTTGTTACTGCTGGTGATGCCGGAGCTCAATATTTAGAAGAAGGTAAAATAAAACTTCTTCCTCATCACGAAGTTTTTAGAAGAACATGGAATGTTGATATTGACGGTGTTGGAACTTTAGAGGCTTATCCTAATAGAGATTCTCTTCTTTATCAAAAGATATTTAAGCTGAAAAAAGTTGATACTATGATAAGAGGTACACTGCGATACCCCGGATGGAGTGAAACCTGGTATCAGATAGTAAAATTAGGTTTATACTTAAATTCACTTACCCTGCCCGAAATTGCTGACAAAACATACAAGGAATTTACTGAAATGTTTATTCCGCTTCATGTTTCCGGACAAAAAGTAGATGCAAGAGTGGCAAATTATCTTGGTATCAGTCCAACCGGTACCATCATGAAACATCTTACCTGGTTAGGACTTTTTAGTGAAGAAAAAATTGGTGTGAATTATAAAACTCCAATGAATTTAATGATTGAACTCATAAAACGTAAAATGCCACTACCTGAAGGTGAAAGAGATATGGTAATTCTTCATCATGAAATTGTTGCTGATTATGGTAATAATAGACCTAAAGAAAAAATCACTTCTACGTTGATTGAATATGGGAATCCTAATGCAAAGTATACTGCTATAGCAAAAACAGTTGGTGCGCCGGCTGCAATTGCTGTAAAGCTTATTCTAAAGGGAGAGCTAAAACTATCCGGCTGCCATATTCCAACACATTTGGAGATTTATCCATTAGTAATGAAAGAACTGGAAACCTTGGGAATTAAGTTTAAAGAGAAGGTAGAAATAATTAAATAATTGTAAGAAGATAAAATAACTCAGGTATCATTTTGAGTTATTTTAAACAGTGGGGGGCTAACTATTAGGAATAAATTTTTATTATTATTTTATGCTGCTTTTCTGCTTTCTTCAATAAACTCAATAAAGTGTTGAAATATTTCTATTTCTTCTAGTGATAAAGTTTGCCTTGCAGTTTCAAAAGCAATTCTTAACCAGTGGGTATTAATTCCTTTTACCACATCTGGTACTTCAATCTTTTCATCTTGATTAGTAAAGAACAGTTCGGCTAATGCATTTGCTGCTTTGATATTTATTAAATTGTTGAATTTAGTATTGTTAGCAATTTTAATAAGGTATTCGTAATAATTTGGATGGGTTAGTGATATTTGTATAGCAGTGAGACCTGCTTCGTTGGTTTCATCTGTTTTATGAAATACCCGAAGGTCCTTATCAATTGCAATAAGGATCAATTGATCAATTGCATCAGGCCTTTTGCCTAATTTTTCTTCTGCATAATTTATAAGATTTTTAATAGCAATTTTTATTGTTGCTGTTAACAATCTCTTTGCTTTTTCAATTATCTGTATACTTGATCTTACTCCGCCTTTTGCTTCATTAATAATCTCTTTTATTTTCCCTTCGTCGCAAAACCTGTTTAGTTCTTCAATAGTAATTCGTCTATTACTCGAAGAAATTTCTGACCAACCTTGTGCTCTTAATTTTCTTCGTTTTTGTTCTTTTTTCTCCTCAACATAATTAGCTTCATCTTTGTCTTTCATAATGATGGGAATATCATTATATGCAAATTTCTCTAAAACTATTGGATAGAACTCCCTATTAACTTTAAAAGATACAACCGTTTTATCACCAATCATACCGGTTCTAAATTTTATTATTGATAATTGAGAATATCTATCCTTTAAAAATTTTAAAATCGATTTAATTAACACTAAGTCTTTTTCGTTAGTTAAAACCGTTATTGATTTTAGATTATTTAAAGTATCAGACAACATAATTAACTTATGTTAATTGTTCGTGTTCTTTATTTGATAAAACTTTTGTCAAGTCCAATAAAATAAGTAGTCTATCTTCTAGTTTACCAATAGCTGTTATATATTCAGAATCAACACCTGAAACTATTTCCGGTGGCGGTTCTGTAATACTTTTAGGTATTCTTAAAACTTCTTTTACTTCATCTACAATAAATCCAATTGTCTTATCATTAAGATCAACAACAATAATTCTTGTCTCGGCATCATATTCTTTTACGTCAAGTCCTAATCTTGAACGAAGATTAATTACAGGAATAATTCTGCCTCTTAAATTAACTACACCTTCCACAAAATTTGGGGAGTTAGGAACTACTGTAAGTTCCATCATTTTATTAATTTCCTGAACTCTTAAAATATCAACACCAAATTCAGCTTCACCTACTTTAAAACTTACCAACTGAAGTAATTCTTCAGTAACAATAGTAGTATTTTCAACATTATCCATTTATATAACCCCTTATGATATTTCTAAAAAGAAATCTTTCTTTTTGAATTGCTAATAATTTTTCTTTTAGCATATTTATTTACTTTAAACCTTTGGACTGTCTCTTTAACATTTTCAATGTTTTTGTTTTGGTCGAATTCAGCATTTTGTAAATTTGGCATTCCAGTTAATTTTTCATTAGATCTATTCTCATAGGCTTTTTTATCTTTGTATACGCTAGAATTTGACCAAAATCTTAACAAATGGTTTTTCCTTAATTGCTTATTGCAACTTATTTTTTATTTCTCTGATCTCTGTTAATTACGAGATTTAAAAAACTTACAGTAAGTTCTTTGAATTAGTATTAATTCCTATAAAATTATCGTAAATAAATCAGCTTGGTTTAGAATTTCTTCATTCATTTTTTTTGAATTTAATTTGACTTTAATATATCTTTAGTACATAAAATATACTTTTAGGTCTGCTTTGATACTCATCTTAAATCTAGTTGTTATTTTCACTCAAAAATTTTATAATTTATTCTCTATTCTAGGAGGTAGTTAATGGGCTGGTTATATGATCGGTTGAACTCATCAATCGGCAAAAAAATTATTATGGCGGTTACCGGAATATTACTGATACTCTTTTTGGTAGTTCATTTACTTAACAATCTACTATTGTTTTTAGGTCCGGAAATTTTCAATGAAAATGTTGCAAGACTGGAAGCAGTAAAACCATTGGTAAGAGTTATTGAAGTTGTATTAGCATTAATATTTATATTCCACATCTATTACGCATTAAAGTTATGGATAGAAAATAGGAAAGCTAATCCAAACAAATATGCTGTTAACGCAAACAAATATGCTGTTAATGCAAACTCAGAAAACAGTACTTTTTATTCGAGGTTTATGAATATTAGTGGAAGTATTATTTTTGTTTTTCTACTATATCATTTATGGACCTTTTGGGGATCGTATAATTATGGTGCTCACCCTGTTGATGGCTCGCATCCATTTTATGGTATAGTTCAAGAAGCATTTGCAAATCCACTTGTTTCAATCTTTTATATTATTGCTATGGTTATTCTGGGTCTTCATTTAAATCACTCATTCCAAAGTGCCTTTCAAACATTTGGTTGGCGTAATAAAAAATACACGCCACTAATTGAAAAAATTGGGACCGCTATTGCCATTATATTTGTTATTGGCTTTGGTTCTATTCCAGTATTCTTTTATTTAGCTTCAATGGGAGGCAACTAATGATAAAATTAGACTCAAAAATTCCGGAAGGAAACATCTCCGAAAAATGGATAAATCACAAGTTCAATATGAAACTTGTAAACCCTGCTAATAAAAGAAAATTTGATGTAATTGTTGTTGGTACTGGTTTAGCAGGAGCAGCTGCGGCAGCAACAATGGGAGAACTTGGTTATAAAGTAAAGGCGTTTACATATCACGATTCAAGTAGAAGAGCTCATTCAATTGGGGCTCAAGGTGGAATAAACGCTGCCAAAGATTATCAGAATGATGGTGACTCGATATACAGATTATTTTATGATACTGTAAAAGGCGGCGATTTCAGATCAAGAGAAGCAAATACTTATAGACTTGCAGAGGTGAGTAACAATATTATTGATCAATGTGTGGCTCAAGGTGTTCCTTTTGCAAGGGAATATGGGGGAACTTTAGCAAACAGATCATTTGGTGGTGCTCAAGTTTCGAGAACATTTTATGCCAGAGGAGAAACCGGACAACAATTATTATTGGGAGCTTATAGTTCATTAAATAGACAAATTAAATTAGGTAGTGTTGAAGTGTATCATCGCCGCGAAATGCTTGATTTAGTGATTGTTGACGGACAGGCAAAAGGAATTGTTGTTAGAAATTTACTTACTGGAGAAATGGAAAGTTATTCAGCTCAGGCTGTGGTTCTTGCAACCGGGGGATATTCAAATGTCTATTTCCTTTCAACAAGTGCAATGATGTGTAATACTACGGCAATCTGGCGAGCACACAAAAGAGGAGCTGCTTTTGCTAATCCTTGTTATACACAAATTCACCCAACTTGCTTACCACAACACGGCGAAGGACAATCAAAGCTAGTATTAATGAGTGAGAGTTTAAGAAACGATGGAAGAATTTGGGTGCCAAATATCGTTGGTGAAAAAAGAGCCCCGGCAGATATCCCTGAAGATGAAAGAGATTATTATCTAGAGAGAAGGTATCCTGCATTTGGCAACCTTGCACCGAGAGATATTTCTTCACGCAGTGCTAAATATGCTTGTGATGAAGGGAAAGGTGTAAATGGCGGTAGATCAGTTTACTTAGATTTTGCTGATGCAATTGAGAGATTGGGAGAGGATACGGTTAGAGAGAAATATGGTAACTTATTTGATATGTACCAAAATATAACTGATGATAATCCGTATAAAGTACCAATGCAAATTTATCCTGCCCCTCATTATACAATGGGTGGTTTGTGGGTTGATTATAATCTTATGAGCAATATCCCTGGATTATTTGTAGCCGGTGAAGCCAATTACTCTGACCACGGAGCCAATAGGCTTGGAGCAAGTGCATTAATGCAAGGTTTAGCGGATGGTTACTTTGTTATTCCTTATACAATTGGCAACTATTTTGGAGGAGAAAAACCCGATAAAATTGATGTTAATAAAGTAGAGTTTAAAGAAACTGAAGAAGCTGTAAAAGAAGATGTAAATAAACTTATTTCTATAAATGGTAAGCAAACGGTTGATGATATACATAGAAAACTTGGAAATCTATTAATAGATAAAGTCGGAATGTCTCGAGATGAAGCCGGTTTAAAACAAGTTATAAAAGGTATTAGTGATTTAAGAGATGAATTCTGGAATGATGTTAAAGTTGTTGGTAAAGGGGAAGATTTTAATTTGACTTTAGAAAGAGCTGGAAGAGTTGCCGATTTCTTAGAGTTAGGTGAACTTATGGCTGTTGATGCTCTAGATAGGGATGAATCATGTGGCGCACATTTTCGTGAAGAGCACCAAACAAAAGATGGAGAAGCAATTAGAAATGATGAAGATTTTGCTTATGTATCAGCTTGGGAATATGAGAAAGCAGGAAAGTGGAATTTGCACAAAGAAGACCTAGAATTTGAATCTGTTAAATTAGCTACGAGGAGTTATAAATAATGGTTAACAATATTAATTTAACATTAAATATTTGGCGACAAGATTCTGAAACTGCAAAGGGGAATTTTGAAGAATTTAAAGTTTCGGTTTCACCAGATGTTTCAATTCTTGAAATGCTTGATGAAATAAATAATGATTTGGAAAAAGAGGGCAAAATACCAATCGCATTCGAGAGTGACTGTAGAGAAGGAATCTGCGGGACTTGTGGTTTTGTAGTGGATGGTCATCCACATGGACCCAAAAAGAAAACAGCTACTTGCCAATTGCATATGAGAGTTTTTAATGATGGTGATACAATTTTTATCGAACCGTTCAAAGCCAAGGCATTTAAAATAATTAGAGACTTAGTTGTTGATAGAAGCGGATTCGATAAAATTCAGCAAGCCGGCGGTTATATTTCGTTTAATACCGGAAGCGCTCCCGATGCTAATGCAATTCCAATATCAAAAGATATTGCCTCACTTTCTTTAGATGCTGCTGAATGTATTGGATGCGGTGCATGTGTTGCAGCTTGTAAGAACTCATCTGCAATGTTATTCGTTGGTGCAAAAGTCTCGCAATTTGCTCTTCTTCCTCAAGGTCAACCGGAACGGTATCAGCGCGTTGAAAACATGGTTAAGGTAATGGATGAGGAAGGATTTGGAAGCTGCACAAACACTTATGCATGCGAAGCTGAATGCCCAAAAGGAATTTCAGTATCAAATATTGCGAGGATGAATAGAGATTTTTTGAAGGCATCTATTAAAGTATAATATTTTCTGAATGGGGAAGTCTGCAAACTTCCCCTAATCTTACCATCTTACAATAAGTATTCATCAATTCAGAAATATTCGTCGATCAATAAGTGATGTTTCCGAACTAAGTTTCTTCAAAGTTTTATTTTGTCTATCCAATAAAGTTACTCTAGACTCTAAGTTCTTGAGACTTGAAGACATATCTTTGTTTCTCTCATTCATCACTTTTGCAATTTTTTCCAAAGTACTTTCTATGTTGAAAGGTTTTAAGATATAGTCTTTTACACCCAGAGCTAATATTTTCTTCAATGCCGATTTATCATTGACAGAAGAAATTACAATTACCGGAATATTCCTGTGAATTTTTCTCATTCGTAATTCTTTTAAGAAATCATAACCATCCATATTTGGCATCATATAATCAAGAAGGATAAAATCCGGTTTACTGATCGGAACCAATTTTAAAGCTTCAATGCCATCTGTTGCTGTGTAAACATTACAGTAAAACTTTCTTTTTAGAATGTTTTTTAACAGAATTTGGGTTCCGCTATTATCTTCAACTAATAGTACATTAAACATGGTGTACTCCGTATAAAAATTAATAAATTCTTGTTCTTCTTTCAAAATTTTTCAATACACCAACGAAAATCATAAATATAAATCCATAAGCACATAACATAAAATCTTCATGAGTGAGTGTATTATTAAAAATAAAAACCAGAGTTCTTAAAAAACTCAAATTATCAGGATTGCTTTGGTGTGTTAAAGCATGGCCGATATATTTATTAAAAAGCACGAATATTAGTGTAACCAAATAGCCAAATACACCAAATATTAAACTGCTGATTAAAGCTCTAAAGGTGAAATTCATTTCATCCTCCATAATTTATTGCTTTGGTCTCTGATAGCAAATAATAGAAGTACAGCATCAATTTTGTGCTACAGCACACATTAATGCAGTGATTTTTGCTAATATTGTATTATTTTAGAAATACTTTTAAAAGAGATTGTTATGGAAACTTCATATTTATTACTACTTATTTTTTGGATTATAACAACAGCAATAATTGCCTATCTATTATATGAGCAAAAAAGAAATTCTGCAAAGCTCAATCTGTTTGCTAAAAAAAACAATCAGTTTATTGAATCAATAGAAAAGTATGTTGAGATTTTTAATGAACATAATGTGAAAGAATTGAATAAGGATAATAATTCTGAGAAAGAAGCTTTTGCAGAGGAACATTTAAAGACGATTAGAAAAGAGTATAAAGCTAAACTAAAATCTCATGATAATAATTTGACCGAGGAACATGAGATGTTAATAGATTTTGTAACTCTTACACTTTCACTTTTAGTTAAAACTCCTCCCAATTTAAGAGAAAGACTTATCGAAGAAAATACTGATAATGAAGTGATCAAAAAAATTCTAACATCTAAATTGCCATCAATTGAAAAGCATTACATCCCGGTCTCATTGCTGGAAATTGCAATTTCTAAGGAAGACCGTTAAAATAATCTTAGAAAAAATATTAAAATAGGTCAAAATATTTTTTTTGTTTTTGTTATTATTTGATACATTCTTAAACAGAGTCTCAAAATTTTTAGTTTTGAATACCCGGTAATTTTTACATGCTTCAGTTTCACCATCCATATTATATTTTGTTTATGAAGTATAAAGCCAACATTTTTAATTTAATTTAATTTTTGTTTTACGCATGAAAATAAGATTTTTTTTGGTACAGAAGTTGGACAGAACTATCCAAAACAAATTTGAAAAAATCTAGTATTTACAAATACTACGTTTCATTAAAAATTAGGGGAGTATTTATAATGGAGCTTTTTTACGAAACATCACTTTCTGCTTACATTCTTTTTCAGGAAGTGTCGAAGCAACTAAACATTAAAGAAACACCAGAAGAGAGTCGGAGAAACGGCAATTTTAAACGAATCTTGATGCGTTGTAATAAAATTATTGAAAGAAGGTATTCTAACGAGGAACAACAGATAAAACTAAAAACTTATATAGAAAATATTTTTTATCAAGACTAAGAAAAAGTATGTTCTATTGAATTTTTTGGTTAGGTCAAATTTTAAATTCGAATTTAACGGATTGATTGTTTTTAAATCATGCAGCTTGAAGAACCAATTTCTAAAAGTAGTTAATTAGTTAACACTTTATAGCATAAAAGTAATTTTGATAATAAATTTAATAATGCCGAAATTGGAATTTTGCCAAATAAAGAAAATATTAATGTCCACGTTGATTCAGATTCTACAGATAATATGTTTTATTCTATATTAGAAAATGAAATACTCATTTCGAAATGGAGAAGAAGAAATTATAACCAATTTAGATAAGAATTTGCAATAGTTAAAATTATTGATAGTGGTTTTGGTTTAATTTTAAATGAGCAATTGGTAAATCTTAACAATCGTTCTATAAAAATAAATAGCTGTTGTCACATTGGAAGTACGGTAACAGTTAAGTTACCATTGTAGAAAACACATTTTGTTAAATTATTTTTTGTACAATCCGATAGTATTTAATCGATTGTTCTCTAACATACTAAAACAGGAGAGCTATGACTAAGATCAATATTGATGAGGCTAACAAGATTGCCTCAAAGTACTTTAAGTTGTTAATCAATCGTCATATTGCTCAAGGTTTTTCAGCGCAAGTTGTGGAAAAAAAAGGAGATGAAAGTTGTTCAATCTTTTATCTGGAGTTTTGTAATGCGCAGAAAGACAGGAAAAGCTACAAAATTGTAGCTAGTAACAACTAAACGTTATTAAAGGGTAAGATTTTTCTTGCCCTTTTTTTTGCTTTAAATGAAAAAATCTCAAAACTCTATTCCCCGTTTAATTTTCTAATCTTAATTATACTATAAGATATAAATCCAATATTTATCACCTCATTAATGTTGCTCTGAGTATCATTTTTAATAATTTGTAAAATGGCAGATAGAAGTCTTTTGTATGACTTGGAACACAACATCGGCAAAAATTACCCGTTAATTAGTATCAAAAGAAAACAAGCACTTGTAAATCCGGGGGTAATTTTGAAAAATGCTAATCTAAATATTGTACTAGTTCTGATAATTATTGGTATTGGAGTATTAGCTTATGCAAGTTATGAAACTGGCTACAAAGCATCACATAATAACATGGATGCACTTTTAATGACAATGTCAATTGACAGTAGTGTAGTAACAGCGGGTTTGTATGAAGAACTGCCCAATGAAATGAGAAAAACAATTCATTTTTATATACAGGACACACCAACATTAGTAAACGATGTAAAACTTTTTGCTGAAGTGAAATATGCAACAATTGGCGGTGAAGTTATAAATATTGAAGATGGGAAAATTTGGAATTTAATCAAGAAAGATAGAGTTTTTCAAAGAAGGTTTGATAAAGACAAAGATGATAAAAAAGTTGAAAATGAAGTTCCAAATAGTTCTTATGCAACAATAGTAAGATAAGTAAATAAAAATTTCATATAAATTCTTTTTAGGAGAGAGTAAAATGGAAAACAAAATATTAATGAAAGAAGATGGCAATAAATCATTTATTGCAGGTAGCCTTAAGACAAGTAAATTTAATAAATTCAGTAGAATATACGATGCGGCTTCAGACAACACTGTTGTAATGTTAAATATTGATAGAGCAACTGTATACGAATCAAAAGACTTTTATGAATATATGACAAAATTAATTAATAATATTGAAACCAGATTTATTCTTGATATGGAAAGCATTTACTTTATTGACTCAGTATTCTTTGGAACACTTATAAAACTTTTAAAACAAGTAACAAAAATGGGTGGTTATATTAAACTTATAGTTGATTACAACAGTAAACCTGAACTATTATCAATAAGTAGTTTTGAAAAAATATTTGAAGTTTATCCTAATCTTTTTGAAGCTGTTTATAAAACAAAAGCCAGTTAACAATTCATAATTTCCGGATCGGGCAAAGCCAAAAAATGCTCTCTCCTAAAGATCATTTTGCCCGATCCTCGATTTTTCCATCTCGCTCAGCATTTCAACGCCAATTCATTTTATAAAAAATTTGTTCTATTTTTAATTTAATCATATATTAATGTTAAGAAAATTAACTGCTTCAATTATTCCTAAATAATTATTTTTGGTTATCATCTATGTTTAAAAAAGAAATAAGTTTCATTTCCGATTTAAATTTTAACAAATTGCAAGTATTGGGCGAACGTCTTACAATAAAAGACATTAATCAGAGTAAACTGCACCCCGCATTAATAAAATTTATTAACACCGCGATTGATAAAGAGATTTTTTTAGATAGAAAGAAAATTGAATCTGATTCAGTATTTGATTATAGCGGTGATCGAATTAATAATTATTTCAGCTTAATAAGCGAAGAAATTAAGCGGACACAAAATTTTGATCTGAAGCTTATTAAGCAAATTTTACAAGATGCTATAATTTTCAATATAAATTACCTTACAAAACCAAATAGAACATTAATAAATTTTGTTTTCGGTCAGCACGAAGTTAAAGCAATTGATGAAATAATTATTAATGTATCTCATGCATATTACTACAGATATCTCCAGAAGATACTTTTTACATATTTCGAAAAGAAAAAAACACTTTTAATGAGAAGAGATGAATTTGCATCTTTACTTAATAGAATTGATCAAATAAGTAAAGAAACCCATCTTGAAGATTCATTAGTTACTGCAATCAATTCGATGGCCAACTTTTTTGATACCAATTCGAATGGTTCAGAAAAACTCCCTTTGCAGGCAATAAAATTTTATCTGCAAGAAAAAAGATTACCCGAATTTATTACAAAAATAGAGGAAAAGTTCGGGTTAGATAATAATTCTTTGGTTTCGGTTGCTGATGTGACTGGTATGCTTTTATCAGTTACTCCGGAATCTGAAATTGCAATTGAAGAAACACAGCAAGTAGGAGACGAATTTGTTGAAGATAAATCAGAATCGAGTCCTTTAACCAGAGAAGAATTACCACAGGATAATTTTAAAGAAATTGAAGAGATAAAAGAAGAGCTTACTGAGATAGAAAATGTTGAACTGTCCGAAATTAGTGATGATGATTCTGAAATACCCAACGAAGATATTCTAATCGAAGAAGGATTAAATGACAATGAAATTCTAGATGTTGAAATTGTTGAAGAGGGAATTGAAACAGACACAAATGAAATTGAATTTGAAGAGATTAATGAGACGGAAGAGCTTAATAATTCTGAGGAAATAAAAGAAGAAAAAAAAAAGCCTGAAGTAAAGTCACTTTTACGAAAGCTTATTAACCTTGATAAACTGTATAATTCATTCATTAAATTCCCCAAACCTTTTGCTACAGATAAACCGGAAGAATTGGATCTATCCAATATTTCCAAAATGATTTCCAAAGAAACAAATTATCAAATCGATCTTTCTACACTTGCCGAGGAAATTGAAAATCCGAGAAAAACTGTGAAAGAAACTGTTGATATTGACTACATGCAGCATGATATTAGTGAAGAGGATGAGGTAATAACCAAGGTTTCACTAGATCGTGAATTGACCAAAGAAGATATTGTTTCTGAAGAAAAAATGAATAATTTTAATTCTGAAATAAAAGATATTAACGAAAGTATTGATGAAATTGTTGCTGATGATTTAAGTGAGCGAGAATATAAAGAAGAAATAGTAGATATTGAAATTGTTTATTCAGATAATGATGAACCTCAAAATTTAGACAATTTAATTGATGAAAACTCACTTACTTTAAGTGAAGAAGACGGGGAAGAAGTAACAGAAGTATTTAGTGATTTAACATATCTTGATCAAAAAGAAGTCGTAGAAGTGAATTCAGAAAAATTTGATGAAGAGATTGTTGAAGAAAAAACTGAAGAAATTGAAACCCAACATGACAATGCAGAAGATGAGAGTAATGTAGAAAAATATCAAGACTTTTCTGATGCACTGGTTTCTAAAGATATGACCAGAATTATTGAATCAATTTTTGATTATGATATGGAAGATTATCACTCTATGATAAATAGTATTTCCGGAGCTGCAAATGAAATTCAAGCTATTGAGTTTACCGAAGAATATTGCAGAATAAATCACATCGAAATAACCTCTAATGAAGTATTAGAATTTAAAGCACTCATTTCTGATTATTTTGCTAAAGCTTACTCTTAATGTTTATTGATACTGCAGAAATATTTTTAAAAGCCGGAAACGGAGGAGACGGCTCAGTCGCATTCCGCCGCGAAAAATATATCCCTAAAGGAGGTCCTTGGGGAGGAAATGGCGGTAAGGGTGGTGATGTAATTATTCAAGTTGATACAAATCTTCACACCCTCCTGGATTTTAGATATAATAAAAAATATATTGCGGACAATGGCAAGAATGGGGCAAAAGCTCTAAAAGATGGAAAGAGTGGAGCTGACCTAATAATCAAAGTGCCCAAGGGAACTCTAATTATTGAAAAAGAAAGCGGTAAAGCAATTATTGATCTTGATGAATCTGACTCTGAATTTATTATTGCTAAAGGTGGAAAAGGGGGAAAGGGAAATAGTAATTTTGCCACATCAACAAATCAAACTCCCAGATTTGCAGAAAGCGGAAGAATTGGTAAAGAATTAAATATAAAATTAGAACTTAAACTTATTGCTGATGTCGGATTGGTCGGATTTCCAAATGCAGGGAAATCCACACTAATCTCTAAAGTTTCTGCTGCTAAACCCAAAATTGCCGACTATCCTTTTACCACTTTAAAACCTAATCTAGGTATAGTACAGTACAGAGATTTTAACAGTTTTACAATTGCGGATATTCCAGGTATTATTGAAGGGGCTCATCTTGGTAAAGGTTTGGGTCACGAATTTCTAAAGCATATTGAACGAACCGAACTTCTTTTAGTAATGATTGATTCAACTTCAGAAAATATAAAGAAAGATTATGAAGTTTTATTGAAAGAGTTGAATAATTACAGCAAATACCTTTCAAAAAAGAAAAAGATAATTGGTATTTCCAAAATTGATTTACTCCCCACTGACGAAGTAAAAAAAATAAAAGTTAAATTAGAAAAAATGTTTAATGAACAAGTGATTCTATTCTCTGCCGTTTCAGGGTCAAACATCCAACAACTAGTTGATTTGTTATGGAAAAATCTGAATCCTTAAAACTGAACGGTTTAATAACTCAATTAGTTTTGCTTTTTTCTTTAACGGTAATAGTTGCAATAATAAGTTTATCTCTAGGTTCGGTAAATACAAATATTGCAGAAATATTAAATGTATTTTTTGGAAACTCGGACAATCCTCAGTTATCCCAAATTATTTTAAAGATAAGACTACCCCGAATAATTTATGCGG
>RCND010000422.1_pt1 | contig 23763 bp, 21 predicted proteins | sample 2041351 | NCBI WGS metagenome assembly RCND01 (sample SAMN09708230, study PRJNA481090) | Marine sediment metagenome, whole genome shotgun sequencing project. | biome: marine sediment; feature: ocean; material: sediment; isolation source: Sewage treatment plant 12B marine sediment (STP12B) ... | reverse complement strand
AAAATGAAAGAAATAATAGATGGATAATGTAAAAATAGCAGTAATTGGACTTGGTTACGTTGGTTTGCCTTTGGCGCATGCATTTAGTGAGAAGTATGAGGTAGTTGGTTTTGACATCGCACAGTGGCGTATTGATGAACTGAACTCTGGGTTGGATCGTACACTTGAACTAAGTGATGATCAGGTTAAAGAAGCATTGGCTCATGGTATGTCATTTTCTACTGATCTTGACGATATCGCTGATTGTAATGTCTACATTGTGACTGTTCCTACACCTATCGACAGTTCCAATCGTCCAGACCTTACGCCACTCATAAAATCTTCTGAATCTGTAGGGAAAGTCCTTAAAAAAGATGACATTGTCATCTATGAGTCTACAGTGTATCCTGGCGTGACCGAAGAAGTCTGTGTACCTGTACTCGAAGAGATAAGTGGATTGAAGTTTAATGAGGACTTTTATTGTGGTTACTCTCCTGAGCGTATCAACCCGGGAGACAAAGAACATACAGTCACTAAGATCCTCAAAGTCACTGCAGGCTCTACACCCGAGATCGCTACTATCGTCGATAACCTCTATAAAAGTATCATCACTGCAGGAACACACTTAGCATCTTCCATCAAAGTAGCTGAAGCTTCAAAAGTCATCGAAAATACACAAAGAGATGTAAATATCGCACTGATCAATGAATTGGCACTTATCTTTGACACGATGGGTATCGATACAACAGAGGTCATCAATGCTGCTGCAACAAAATGGAACTTCATTAAACTTACCCCTGGTCTTGTTGGTGGACACTGTATCGGTGTAGATCCATACTACTTAACCCATAAAGCACAAGAGCTTGGGTACAAACCAAACCTTATCTTGGGTGCTCGTCAGATCAATAACGGTATGAGCAAATACATCGCGGAACGTACCATAAAAGAGATGATCACGCATGACAAAAAGATAAAAAGTGCCAATATACTGATACTCGGTCTGACGTTCAAAGAAGATTGTCCAGATATCAGAAATTCCAAAGTTTTTGACATCATCGATGAACTCAATGACTATGGATGTATTGTCGATGCCTATGATCCATGGATTGATGTGAAAGATGTAGAACAGACAAACTATGCTTTCATTACAGACCCTTTTAAAGCAGATAAAAAATACGATGCCATCATCATTGCAGTAGGGCACAAAACATTCAAAGAGCTTAATCAAAGTGAGTATGAAAGTATCAGCACAGGTGAACCGGTACTGATTGATATCAAAGGGATTGTTGAAAAGCCTACTTGGAGACTCTAGACAATGATTGCTTTCGAAGATCTTTTAGAACGTTTTAAAACTGAACAGAAAACCTGGTTGGTAACAGGTAATGCCGGGTTCATCGGTTCCAACTTGGCAGAATTTTTACTCAAACATAACCAAAAGGTAGTGGGGTTAGATAACTTCTCTACGGGCTATCAACATAACATTGATGACGTACTGGCTCAGGTAGGTGAAAATGCTGCGAAGAACTTTACTTTTATAGAGGGTGACATCGCTGATTTTGAAACATGTATAAAAGCATGTGAAGGTGTGGACATTATCCTGCATCATGCAGCTCTTGGTTCCGTACCACGTTCCATTGCTGATCCTATTACTTCCAACCGTTCTAACATTACCGGTTTTCTAAACATGCTTACTGCAGTAAAAGATGCAGGTATCAAACGTTTTGTTTATGCAAGTTCAAGTTCTGTTTATGGTGATTCTGCAGAGCTTCCAAAGGTAGAAGAACGCACTGGTAGTCTTCTTTCTCCTTATGCAGCTATGAAAATGGCAAGTGAACTTTATGCAGGAGTATTTAAACGCACCTACAACATGGAAACAATAGGTTTACGCTATTTCAATGTATTTGGACGTCGCCAAGATCCAGATGGGGCATACGCTGCGGTCATCCCTAAATGGGTGGGATCACTGCTGGCAGATGAAGATGTGTATATTAACGGTGATGGTGAAACAAGCCGTGACTTTACTTACATAGACAACGTTATCCAGATGAATATATTAGCAGGTACCACAGAAAATACAGAAGCATTTGGTGAAGCTTTCAACGTAGCTATAGGTGGACGAAACACACTTAATGAACTCTATACTCTCATCAACAAAGAGTTAAGTGTTCATATAAGTTCTTTCACTGAAAAAGAAGCCATATATCGTGATTTTAGAGTAGGGGATATTCGTCACTCTAATGCCAATATTGATAAAGCACAGAACTTTGTGGGGTATACTCCGACACATGATATTTATCAAGGTATGGAAGAGGCTATTGAGTGGTATATTGAAACTATAGGCAAGAAGGAAATTCACTAAAAATGACTTGAAACGATAGGAAAGCAATGGCACAAGCATCTAATCCATATGGTACTGTCGATGCATGTATAGAAATCGTTGATTTTCTAATGGAGCAGTGAATAGTAAATTAATATGAAGACATATAATGAAAGTCACTAGATGAACCAACTAAAAGCAGGTGTATTACTTAATTACACTACTATAATACTAACCAGTATTGTTGGCTTAATGCTTACTCCATTTATAATAAACAGGCTTGGAGATGCTGAATATGGGTTATATGTTCTAATTGGAGCTTTTGTAGGTTATTTAACTGTATTAGATTTTGGTCTTAATAATACTATTATCCGTTTTGTATCTAAATATAGAGCGGATAAAGATAAAGTTGGGGAAGAACAATTTTTAGGGACTATCTTTATCATGTATGGTGTAATCTCATTGTCTGTTATGATAATAGGTGCTATGCTATATTTGAATATTGAATATATTTTTGAAAATTCTTTGAGTACTGAAGAATTAGAAAAAGCTAAAGTCATGTTTGTAATTCTGATTTTTAATATTGCAATTTCTTTACCTGGAGGTGCATTTGTTGGGATAAGTTCGGGGTACGAAAAATTTGTTTTTCCTAAAATAGCAAATATTATAAAATACTTATTACGATCTATAATGTTAATTAGCATATTGTATTTAGGTGCTGATGCTGTAGGGATAGTTATTTTAGATACTATAATGAACATACTACTTATAAGTGTTAATGCTTATTATGTAATACATATACTTAAAGTACCTGTAAAATTGCATAAAGGTAATAGCGAATTATTAAAAGAAATCTTTGGTTATTCTGTGTGGATATTTATAATAGCAATATCACAACAGTTTCAATGGAACGTAGGTCAATTGGTTTTGGGAATTTTGACTAATACAAAAGTGGTTGCTATCTATGCAGTCGGTATATTACTTGGTGGATTTTATGGTGCATTTGGTTCAGCAATATCAGGGGTTTTTTTACCAAAAGCAACTCAATATGTTATTTCAAAAAAATCTTCAGTTGAACTAACAGATATGATGATTCGTATTGGAAGAATCTCATTAATAATTTTGTTATATTTTTTAGGTGAATTTGTGCTTTATGGACAAGAGTTTATAGTTTTATGGATAGGTGATAACTATATAGATTCATGGTTTGTTGCTTTATTAATTATGTTGGTGTTAACATTTATTTTTATTCATAGTTTTGGTAATTCTATTCTTGAAGCAAAGAAGATGATTCGTTTCCGAGCGTTATTTCATTTAGCTTCATTGATTATCGGGACCTTTATAGGTGTACTTTTAGTTGATGAATATTCAATTAGTGGGATGATTACTGGAATAGTTGTGGCAATGTTTATTAATCAAATTGTTATGAGTATTTATTATAAAAGAAAACTACATCTAGATATTAATAGATTTTACAATGAAGTGATTAAAGGAATTTTTATATCATTTATTCTCATATTGGTAGTCGGTTATCTTATTAATTTTATTGATGGTGTTGGTTGGTTGTTCTTTATATATAAATCTATTTTATTTACAATGACTTATGTTATTTTAATATATCATTTTGGTTTAAATTTATATGAAAAAGAAATTTTTCTTAATTTGATAAAAGGAAAATAATTGAAAAAAAATATTTTATATAAGTTAAGAATACTCCTTTGGAAAATCTTAGGATTTGATTATAACATGATGTTAAACAAAACTGATTTTACTCTTTTAAAAGATGATAAATATTCAACGCTTGGTTTAGGAACGTATGACAATGGAGCCAAAGTCTGGAGATGGACAAAGATACCCCTCACAATTGGAAAATTTTGTAGTATTGCAAATAATGTAAATTTTATTGTTGATGAAGGATTTCATTCTGCATTAAAAATCACAAATTTTCCTTTAGTAGATAATCTATTTGAAGAAAATGAGTATATTGATTCATTCAAAAAAGATGACTATTTGAAAAAAATTAAACAAAAAGAAGGCATAAGTATTGGGAATGATGTTTGGATTGGTATGGGGACATATATAATGCCTGGAGTGCGTATTGGTAATGGGGTAACTATTGGCGCTAACTCTGTTGTTACTAAAGATATTTTAGACTATCAGGTAGTGGGTGGTGTTCCTGCCAAAGTCATTAAAATAAAATATGATGCTGATACTATTGAAACATTAAATGAAATTGCTTGGTGGGATTGGGATGAAAAATTAATTAAAGAAAGAATAAGTGATTTTGATCTAGACATTAAAACTTTTATCACAAAGTATTCAAAATGAAAAAAGTACTTTTTGTCATAGAATCTTTGCATTTAGGAGGAGCAGAGAAAAGCTTAGTCACACTTTTCCATAATTTGGACTATGATAAATTTGAAGTTGATTTAATAATTTTTAAAGATGGTGGAATTTTTAAGAAGTTTGTTCCTAAACAAGTTAATATAATTCTTAAATCATACCCTGATTTAACATTTAAAGACAGATTTTTATTTAAAGTTTCAAAATTAATATACAAGTCAAAGTATCATGCTGCTCAATTGTTTTGGAAAATAATTAATACTAAACTTGAAAGTCATTCTTCCGCATACGATATTGCTATAGCTTACAACCAAGGATTTAGTACTTATTATGTTGAAAAGAAGATTCAGGCTCAAAAAAAGTATGCGTGGTTAAATACAGATTATCAAAAAGCAGGGTATGCTATTAAATTCGATTTTCCAATCTATCAATCTTTTGAAAAAATTGTTGCAGTTTCTCAAGAAGCGAAGCAATCATTACAAAACGAATTAAATTCAATCAATGAAGATTTAAGCATCGAAGTCATCAAAGACATAGTTGATGAGAAAATTATAAAAAAACAAAGCAAAGAAACTATTGAAATCGAATTTAAAAAAACAGACATTAATATTGTTACAGTAGCTAGGTTAATTAAATACAAAGGGCTTCATTTAGCGATTGAAAGTTGTAAAAAATTAATAGATAATGGACATAAAATAAATTGGTATCTTATTGGTGAGGGAATTGAAAGGAATAAATTAAAGGCATTAATAAAAACATATCAACTAGAAAAGAATTTTTTTCTCTTAGGGGAAAAAGAAAATCCTTACCCTTATATAAAAGCTTGTGATATATACGTACAAACTTCATTGTTTGAAGGTTTAGGTTTAAGCGTTATAGAGGCAAGTATTTTAGAAAAACCGATAATTTGCACCAATTTTCCAACTGCATTTTCAATTATTAAACACAATGAAACAGGGTTGATTTGTGATATGGATTCTGATAGTATTTCTAAGAATATTGAAAAATTAATTGAAAATAGAGCATTAAAAGAAAAGTTTATTGAAAATTTACATAAGGTAAAAAATAAAGATAAAGAAATAACTCTTGAAAAGATTAAGCAATGGATATAGATGGTATCAAAATAAAATTAAAAGGAGACGAAGAATTGTCTACTCTGCAAATTAAAACGATAACCTGTCATAATGTATATAACCATGGTGCAAGTTTACAAGAGTATGCTTTATTGCAATATTTTAAGAATATAGGTTATCAGGCAGAAACAATTAACTATAATCCAGACTATTTAAGTAATCATTTTAATTTTTTATCAGTTTCAAATCCTAAGTTTAATAGCAATCTTTTGATAAGGAGTATTTATCTTCTGCTAAAACTACCAGGTAGATTATTGGGCTTGAGAAGGAAATATAATTTTGACAAGTTCTCTGACAAATATATTAGTACAACTAGAGAAAGTTTTACATCAAATCAAGAATTGAAAGACAACATTCCAGAAGCTGATGTCTTCATTTGTGGGAGTGATCAAATATGGAATTCTTTTTTTCAAAACGGTAAAGATCCTGCTTTTTATCTAGACTTTGTTCCAGAGGACAAACTAAAGATATCTTATGCAGCAAGCTTTGCAACAGAAACAATAGAAGAAAATATAAAACCTTTTGTATCTGAAAAAGTAAAAAGAATTGATTTTGTCTCTGTTAGAGAATCATCAGGAGTAACAATACTTAAGGATTTAGGCTTTACGAATATAAAACATGTTTTAGACCCTGTTTTTTTATTAGATAGAAAATCCTGGGAAGAGATTGCATCTCAAGAAAAAGTTAAAAAACCTTATATACTTGTTTATGATGCTGATAGCAATCCGTCTATTAAGGATTTTGTTTTAAGCATGTCAAAAAAGAATAAATGGGATATTATAACGATTAGTAATCGTATACCTTATGCAGATAAAAATCTAAGCAGTAAAGGTCCAGATGTCTTTTTGTCTTTAATAAAAGAAGCCTCGTTTATAGTTTCAAATTCATTTCATGCAGTTGCCTTTTCTTTAATTTTCGAAAAACAATTTGTTGTTTTTAGTAGAGCTGAGCAAATAAATACTAGAATGAGGGATCTAGTAAATATGTTAAATATAAAAGAGACTATGTTACCCTACAAAACAATGCAGGATGAATATCAACACATGATTGATTATAAGAATGTTAAGCCAATCTTAAAAAATCATATAAAAAAATCAAAGCAATTTTTAATTGATAGTATTCAGAAAGAAATAAATTAATGAAAGATATGATGTTTAGTGACTTATCTAATGGTTTCGGTTTTGTAAAATGATAAAACTATTGTATTTAACTAATGGTATAAATGGTTCAGGAGGTCTTGAGCGTGTATTATCTGTTAAGGCAAGTTATTTAGCAGATAAACTTGATTATGAAGTGCATATTTTGACTTTAAATGATGGAGACAAAAATTCATTTTTTAGTTTTAGTACAAAGATTGTCTTACATGATATAAAAGTTAGTGGCAGTAAGCCAATTAATTATTTTTTATCTTATAAAAAAGGAATTCAAAAAGTTTTAGATACGGTAAAACCTGATGTTATATCTGTTTGTGATGATGGAATGAAGGGGGTTATGTTTCCTCTGATCTTTGGAAAAAATATTCCAGTAATTTATGAAAGACATGTATCTCAACAAATTGAGATACGGTGTGAAAATCCTTCAATGTTTCGCAACATTTTAAATAAGTTTAAATTTAAATTGATGAACTTTGCCGGTAGTAAGTTTAGTAGCTTTGTTGTTCTTACTAATGGAAATACTAAGGAATGGCACCTTTCCAACCTAAAGGTTATCCCTAATCCTAAGCCCTTTGAATCTGGGGAAAGATCCAAATCACCTTCACAAATTGCATTGGTTGTTGGTAAGCAGTCTTATCAGAAAGGTTATGATAGATTACTGGAAATTTGGAAATTAGTTAGTGAAAAACATACTGACTGGAAATTAGAAGTTTATGGAAAGTTAGATTCTACTTTAGGATTAGAGTTAAAGTCTGAACAGTTAGGAATAACAGATAAAGTTAATTTTTATCCTCCAACAAAAGATATTCATGAAAAATATAAAGAAGCATCTATATATTTAATGACCTCTAGGTATGAAGGGTTTGGGATGGTGCTTATTGAAGCAATGAGCTTTGGAATACCATGTGTATCATTCGATTGTCCTTATGGACCAAGTGATATTATTTCTAACAAAAAAGATGGATTAGTTATAAAAAATGGAGATATCAAATCATTTTCAGATGCAGTTATAAAGTTAATAGAACAAGAAGAGCTTAGACAGATGATGGGTAGTAACGCTATTGAAAATGTTCAAAAGTATAATATAGATGTTATAGGACAGCAATGGGATAATTTATTTAAAGAAATGGTAGGGATTAAATGAAAAAAATTGTAATTCTTATTGATCAGTTTTATGAACATGGAGGTATAGAGAAACTAGTAGCATTAAAAGCTAACTATTGGAGCAAAGTGTTTAATTTCAATGTAACTATAATTTGTACGGAGAATAAAAAAAAGCCCTATGTACATCAACTTGAACCTTCAATTGAAATTCTTGATTTTGAAATAAACTATAATAGAACGATAAGTTATTTTACAATAAAGAATATACTGTTGTTTTTGAAAAATATTGTAAAACTTCAGACATACATAATAAGAGAGAACCCAGATTTTATTATTGTAGCATCTCATATTCCAATAACATATATTTTACCTTTTCTTAAACTGGGTAAAACTAAAATAATAAAGGAATTTCATTTTACTCAATTTTATAGAAGAAGTTCTAAAAGTATTAAGAAGTTCTTATTTGATTTTATTGAATCCAGATATGATAAGTTAATAGTCTTAAGTCCTGAAGAGGGTAATTATTATAATACAAATAATGTAGAAATAATAGCAAATCCAATACAAGAGATACTAGGTTTAGAAAAAAAAATTGAAAAACACACAATAGCATCAGCAGTTGCTAGATTTGCTCCTGTAAAACGTCTTGAATTAATGATTGAAGCTTGGAATATCTTTATTGTCAATGGCAATAAAGATTGGAGATTACATATTTATGGTGATTATAATAATGAATATGGTATTAAAATGATAAAATTAGTTAAATCTCTAAATATGTCTAACTACATTATATTTAAAGGTCAAACAGATAATGTATTGGAAGAGGTAGCTAAATCCAAAGTATTGTTGCTTACATCTAGCCAAGAATGTTTCCCAATGGTTATACTTGAAGCTCAATCAGTAGGAGTGCCAGTTATATCATTTGATAGTCCAACCGGTCCACGTAATATTATTAACAATAATAAAGATGGTATTTTAGTAGAGAATGACAATATAGTCATGTTTTCTGAAACACTAAATACATTTGCTTTAGATCCTAAAATGCAGGATAAATTGTCTGGAAACTCATTAATAAATGCCAAAAAATACACTATAGATAAAGTTATGAATATTTGGAGGGAGAAAATTTTTGTTTAAAATAAAATTATTATACATAATAGGACAGTTACTTTTTTTACCTCATATAGTATTGTTTATTTTTTCCAAAAAGCAGAAATCAATATTAGATGATTTGTATAAAAAAGAAACTCCTAATACTGGGATTAGATTATATTTAGATTTGTCAAAAGAATTATTATTGAATAAATACTTTAGAACACTTTTCTATTTTAGGATACCAAGTGTATTTACCAATATTTTGCGTATCTTTTACCCAAATCATCCTTCCTTTACTATTGATATTCATACAAAAATAAAAGGTGGAGTAATATTAGCTCACCCATATTCTACTATTCTCAATGCTGAATCCATAGGTGAAAACTTGTATGTAAATCATTTAGTGACTGTTGGTGAGAAAAATGGTAAAAGACCGTTAATAGGTGATAATGTTGAGTTACATGCTAACTCAATGGTGATTGGAGGAGTAAGAATAGGGGATAATGTCATTGTTGGTGCTGGAGCAGTAGTAGTTAAAGATATACCAGATAATGTTGTAGTAGTAGGTAATCCTGCAAAAATACTTAAAAGATAAAGTAGTATTGGGAAATTTATTTGAAAGTAAATATAAATGATTAACTTTATACCTATTCAATATTATACAGATATCTATTACAATACTATATTATTAGTAGTAATATTTACATGGGTACACACCAAAAAGTTTTCAGGTTTTACAAAAGATACTTATCTTTTTAGTAAAATATTTGGAATAATCTTGTTTTGGTTTGTTCTCTTGTACATGGGGCTTAGACCTTTATCTTGGTATTTTGGTGACATGGGTGCATACGCATATTATTATGATATTTATGCCAGTGGAGGAGTTCCAGACAAGACTAAGAATATAGGTTTTGATACTTTGATGAGAGGATTATCCTATTTTCAATCGTCTTCCTTATTCTTTTTTATTATTGCACTTTTATATATCACACCCTTATATATTGCTACAAAAAGATTGTTTAAAAAATATTATTATTTTGCCTTCTTGATTTTAGTGGCTTCTTTTTCGTTTTGGACATACGGCACCAATGGCCTACGAAATGGTTTAGCCACTTCTTTTATGATATTAGCGTTCTCTTATATGGATAAAAAATGGTTTATGTATCTATTGTTTCTTCTTGCATATAGTTTTCATGGTTCTGTGATACTCCCTATCGCAGCTTATTTTGTTACTTCTATATATGGATCATCAGGGTTCTATTTTAAAATATGGGTATTAAGCATCTTTCTGTCTTTAACTATGGGTGGTACTATGGAAAATTTTATAACAAACCTTGGAATTATGAAAGAAGATACGATTATGGATTATTTTGGAAACAAAGATGCATATGCTGATCGTTTTGCTGTTATAGGTTTTCGTTGGGATTTTTTAATTTATAGTGCTTCTGCCGTAGGAATTAGTTACTATTTTATATTCGTAAAAAAATTTAAGGACAAATATTATAGGCAACTAACACATATTTATTTATTGACTAATGCTTTTTGGATATTAATAATTCGAGCTAGTTTTTCTAACCGTTTTGCCTACTTGTCATGGTATTTAATGGGTATAATTATTATCTATCCATTTTTACGACAAGTGTATTGGAAAAATCAGTTTTCAATTATTGGAGGGTTAACCTTCTTGTATTTTTCCTTTACCTATTTTATGAATTTTATTTTACCTAATGTTTAAAAGAAACTAATATGAAAAAATTAACTGTTTTTACGCCCGCATTTAACAGAGCGTATTGTATAGACCAATTGTATGATAGTTTGTTAAGACAAACCAATAAGGATTTTACTTGGCTTATAGTAGATGATGGTTCTATTGATAATACAAAAGAGCTAATAGAAAAATGGAAAAAAGAAAAGATAATTGAAGTCCAATACATTTATCAGGAAAACCAAGGTATGCACGGAGCGCATAATACAGCATATGCCAATATAGATACTGAACTTAATGTGTGTATAGATTCTGATGATTTCATGACAGATAATGCTGTGGAGTTAATTTTGGATAAATGGAAGACCATTGAAGACAAAAGAAATATTGCTGGTATCGTAGGACTTGATATAGATAAAAAAAGCAATCTTATTGGTAGTAAAATACCTGATAATGTTAAGTACTCAACATTATATGATATTTATAATGTTCATAAATCAAATGGAGACAAAAAGCTGGTTTTGAGAACTGAAGTTGTAAAGAAATATCCTAAATATCCATTGTTCGAAAATGAAAGATTTGTACCACTTAGTACCTTGTATTTGATGATAGATCAAGATTATGAGTTAGCATGTCTTAATGAAGCACTTTGTGTAGTGGAATACTTGTCAGATGGTTCTTCTTTAAATATGTTTAAGCAGTATAAAAAGAATCCAAAAGGTTTTAGGTATGCTCGAGAAATAGAACTTACCTTTTCAAAAGGGTTTACGACGCAAGTTAAAAAAGTTTTACAGTATATTTCCTCTACACTCTTTATAAAAGATTTTAGATTTTTTAATAAAAATCCAAAGAAAACATTGACATTTTTATTGTTGCCTTTGGGCTTTTTTTTTCATCTTTATATACTTTTTAAGGCAAGAGAATGAAAAAGATTAACATTTTGCAATTGATAACGGGTTTGGGAGTAGGTGGTGCGGAAAAAGCTGTTCTTGAATTGGTGAAAAATTCAAATAATGATTGCTTCCATCATCATATCATCGGATTATCTAAAAGTGCTGCACTTGATTTTAAATTTAAAGAAGAGGGCATTGAAACAATCATATTAAACAAAGATAAATCTTTAATTGACTTTGTCGGTATGGTATTTTATGTTAATGATTTTGTTAAAAAGAATAAAATCGATATTATTCATGCACATATGTCTCATGCGATGTTTGTGGCTGCAGTAACAAAATCACTACAACCTCATATAAAAATTGTTTTTACAGCACACAGTATCAATGTGGGATCAAAGCTTCGAGAATCCATGATCTTTTTACTGAAACCTTTTCGTAATGCAGATATCATTTTTTCCAAAGATCAGCTTGACTCTAAATATATATCTAACTACTTTGTTATACCTAATGGTGTTAACCTAGATGATTATAAACAAAATATTGAAAAATTTAATAAATTTACTTTTTTAGCAATTGGAAGTCTTAGAGAACCAAAAAATCATATGCATTTAATTACATGTGCAAAATTTTTGAAGTCTAAGTATGAATTTCAGATATTGATAGCCGGTGATGGTCCATTACGTTATGAATTAGAAAGAAAAATAGAGTTATATGAACTACAAGACTATGTAAAACTATTGGGGTTAAGATCTGATGTTTCAGAGTTATTAAATAAAGCACATTGTTTTGTCATGCCATCTTTATGGGAAGGAATGCCTATATCAATATTGGAGTCAGGTGCCAGTAATTTACCAGTTATCTCAACACCAGTAGGAACTATACCTTCTTTAATTGATGATTCTAATGGATATTTGGCAGTTGAGAATGATTTTTGTAAGGTAATGGAACATGTTATAAATAATTATGAAGAAGCAAGAATAAGAGCAACAATACTTTATCAAAAGGTTAGTGAGGATTATTCAATCGCAAACATAGTGAAAGAACATGAAACATTGTATACTAATATTTTCCAGAAAGAGATTTGACATTGTCTAAAAATAAACTTATACGTATTACAACAGTGCCTCTATCTTTAAAGCTACTATTGAAAGATCAATTGAAATATATGAACCAATACTTCGATGTCATTGCTATCTCTAGTTCCGGGAAAGACCTACAGGAAGTAGAAGGGTCTCAGGGGGTTAGAGTGGAATCAATCGAAATGTCGCGACAGATCACACCACTAAAAGATCTTGTATCGTTGTATAAAATGGGTGTATTACTCTCAAAAGAAAAACCGGAGATAGTACATACGCATACGCCAAAAGCCGGTCTCATAGGGATGTTGGGGGCATGGATCACTAGAGTTCCCCATAGACTTCATACTGTTGCTGGTTTACCTGTGATGGAAAGCTCTGGGATAAAAAGAAAGATACTGATGTTTGTGGAATGGTTGACGTATAAATGTGCTACGCATGTGTATCCAAACTCTATAGGATTGGAAGAGTTTATCCTGGCAAATAATTTGACAACAAGTGCTAAAATTAAGGTACTAGGTAACGGTAGTTCAAATGGAATAGACACAAATTATTTTAGTAGAGCAGAAGAAGTTATGGGAAATGCAAGTAAGGTTAAAAATGAATATAAATTATTTGATGATGACTTTGTCTATATCTTCATCGGTCGAATTGTGAAGGATAAAGGTATCAATGAACTGTTAAGTTCATTTGAAATACTTAGTAAAATAGAGCAAACAATAAAACTTTTATTGGTTGGCCCCTTTGAAGATCATTTGGATCCAATTTCGGAAGAGTCTAGGGATATTTTGAAAAGCAATAAAAATATCATCGAGGTCGGATATCAAGATGATATTAGACCCTTTTTAGCTATTTCGGATTGTTTGGTATTCCCCAGTTATAGAGAAGGATTCCCTAATGTAGTAATGCAGGCAGGTTCGATGGGACTACCTGCTATAGTCAGTGATATCAACGGATGTAATGAGATAGTAGAAGATGGTATAAATGGATTGATCATACCTGTGAAAGATTCAAAGGCTTTGGAAGAGAGTATGTGGAAGATCTATCAGGATGATGAGTTAAGAATTGGTCTTGCTCAAAATGCAAGAAAGCAAATAGTTGATAGGTATGATCAACAGTTCGTCTGGCAGGCTATCAAAGATGAATATATGGCATCGGGAACAAATGCTGATCAAAATAGCGGAAAGAGTATAGCAGATGAAGTGTATCAAAGCAATAGAAGAAGATAGTTTGCAAATAGCTCAGTTACATAAAGAGTATATTCCTACAGGTTTTCTAAGCCAGCAGTCTTTAAACTTTTTAAATGCTTTGTACCTCTTTTTGATCACACATGAGATCGTGTATGTTATCAAAGAAGAGGAGAAAGTAATCGGATTTGTAGCAGTGAGTTTAAATACTGATGAGTTAATTAAGCGTTTTATGAGAAATAATTTTGGTATGCTATTTAAGTTTAGTATGAAAAACCTGTTTTCCATTGACTTCATCAAAAAGGCACTGGAAACTTTCACTTCACCGAAAAAAACAGCGCTTGATGAAGAAGATTATGAAGTTTCCGAATTACTTTCTATCGTGATCAATGAAAGTTATGGAGGAAAGGGATATGGTAAATCGTTATTAGATCGTCTAGAGCAGGAACTGAGAAGTAGTAAAGTGAAAGAATATAAAGTAGTGGCTGGTTCCATGCTAAAAGCAAATAACTTTTATGCGAAGAATGGCTTTACAAAGATACAAGAGATCGAATTACATAAAGGTGTAATCTCGTATCTGTATGTAAAGACACTTTAATAAAGAAATATAGGAAAAAGATGATTACAGATTTTGATAGAAACCTAAAACGAACATTTGATGTTGTGGTCTCTTTTTTTGGCTTATTGGCTACCTGGTGGATCATTTTGATCTCTTGGACCGTTGCGTCACTCGAGACAAGCTCAAATGGATTTTTTTTTCAGAAAAGAGTGGGGAAGAACGGTAAGTTGTTTTCTGCAATTAAAATAAAGAGCATGAAGAAAGTTGAGGGATTAGATACTACGATTACGGTACTCAATGATGCTAGGATAACAAGGAGCGGACAGTTTTTTAGAAATACTAAAATAGATGAATTACCTCAGCTCATTAATGTGCTGTATGGCAGTATGAGTTTTGTTGGTCCCCGTCCGGATGTTGAAGGGTATGCTGACAAGCTTCATGGTGATGATAGGATCATACTATCGATCAGACCAGGTATCACGGGACCGGCAAGTTTAAAGTATAAAAATGAAGAAGAGATACTTTCTGAGCAAGAGGACCCTAGAAAATATAATGATGAGGTCATATGGCCAGATAAAGTCAAAATAAATAAAGCGTACATTGAAAACTGGTCCTTTAAACAAGATATAGTGTATATTATAAAAACAATATCAGGATAGCCAAATGAAAAGACTCTTTTTATCACCTCCGCATATGAGTGGTAATGAACAAAAGTATATTGACGAGGTATTTAAAAGTAATTATATCGCTCCGCTAGGTGAGTATCTCAATAAGTTTGAAGACTCAGTCTGTGACTATACAGGTGCTAAAAATGCATTGGCCGCGACATGTGGTACTGCTGCCATTCATCTTGCTTTGAGAGTGCTTTGTATCAGCAAAGATGATGATGTCTTGGCTTCAACGTTTACCTTTATCGGTTCAGTTTCCGCGATCTTATATCAAAATGCTAATCCTGTTTTTATAGATAGCGAAAGAGAGAGCTGGAATCTTGATCCTGAACTTTTAGCAGAGTATCTGGAAAAGTGTGTGAAAAAGCCAAAGGCATTGATAGTCACACATTTATATGGGCAATCTGCTCAAATAGAAGAGATCGCCACCATTTGTAAAAAATATGGTGTCTATCTCATCGAAGATGCGGCAGAATCATTGGGTGCAACTTATAATGGCAAACATACGGGGACCTTTGGGGATTTTGGTATCTATTCCTTTAATGGAAACAAGATACTAACCACAAGTGGTGGTGGTATGTTGGTGAGTGATAATGCAGAGTGGATAGCAAAAGCCAAATTTTACAGTACTCAAGCCAAAGAAGATATGCTGCACTATGAACATCTGGAATACGGATATAACTACCGCATGAGTAATGTTCTTGCTGCTATAGGTGTGGGACAGATGGAAGTGCTGGAAGAGAGAGTCAACAAAAAAAGAGAAATTTTTGAGTGGTATAAGGAAGAGCTTTCGGGGATGGAGATAGAGTTCATGCCAGAGTTACCTGGAAGCTGTGGAAATAGATGGCTGACAACATTACTCTTTAACGAGGGTACAGATATTGATAGGATCATTGAAATACTCAATCAAAATGGTTGTGAAAGTAGACCATTGTGGAAGCCTATGCATCTTCAACCCCTTTTTAAAGAGTCCCATAGTGTTTTAAATGGTGTGAGTGTAGATCTGTTTCAAAGAGGGCTTTGTTTGCCTAGTGGAACGAAGATGACAAGAGATGATGTAAAGAAGGTTTGTAATTTGATGATTAAGGCTGAAATGTGATGGGTTAATAAAATATTGTGTGATTATATGTGATTTACGACCTAATGCAAAAACAGAAATATCAGGTCAGTAAAGAATATATTGTTGAAACAATAGTGATGAAGTTGGAGAATCTTTATTTGTCACTCTTGATAAGCCTAGTGTAAATAAGACGGAATGGACGGATAATATAATATAAGAAATATAGTTGTTTTGGTAGATTTATATAAAATACATCCTCCTGTGTTACTTTGAAAAAAATGGTGAAATAAAAATTTATTTTATCCCAAAGTGAATCGTAGAGTTTTGCGTGATAGTTAAATTTTTTGAACATGGCTGTTATTCTAAAATCTTGTGTTAGGGTTGATGTGTTGTTATTTAATAACTCAAAAGTGTAAGTTTTTAACGACTTTATATTTTTATGACTACTGCTTTTCTCTTTGATGAAACTAGGTAGATCAGTTCCAAATAGTTCTTGGCTTAGTGAAAGACCAAGTATCAGTGTATTTGTGCTGTGCATCTTTTGTGCATACTCCCATACTGTTTCCCAATCAATAGGTTTCATATGACGAATAAGTAGATTGATGTCAGTAATCCACTCTATCCTCTCCCACATATGCTTGGATCCATGTGCACAAAGATAGACTAATAAAAGATTAGATTGTAATGTTCTTAGCTCTTTTTTATGGATTTTAATGATTGTAGTATTTGACCAGATATTTATGTCATCTAGTAAGACTGAGAGCTTTTTTCGAAACAATTTCCAATGCAACTCAATATAGATATTATTACGAATATTTTGAAAGCCCAAGTCGCTGCTAACATCAAGTAATTTATCATTTCTTATAAAATCTATATCCTTATCTGGAGTATAGCCGTTGGAAGCAATAAGTTTACTAGCCTTGTATAGATGGCTTTCCTCCACTAAAATATCTAGATCTACATACTGCCGAAGTGTAATGTCTCCATATGCTGTCTGTGAAAGTGCAGGGCCTTTGAAGACAAGGACTTGGATGTTGTTTTCCTCAAGTAAGTTCATGATTTTGATCAGTTCAGAGGTCATGAGCATATTTCTTTGGGCAATGGCTAAGTATTGCTGCTTGAAAGCACAAAGAATTTCGTGATCTATGTTAAGGTTTTTTAGAGTCAGATAGATGAAGGGTAAGATACCGTGTTGTCTAGCTAAGTTAATTAAAGCGTTAATATTGAGTTGTTCAGCATTGAGGATTGAGTAAATGAACGCTATATCATCTTTACTTGGATCTGTTTTACAACAAGAAACAAGGAAACGAAGATTGCTATTTAAATATGATGTTTTATTTTTAGCTGACATGTGAAATTATAGCATTAAGCATTCACAGAATGATTAATGCTGAATCATTTAAAAGCTACTTGTTCTTTTGAATTTGGCTGAAAAGCAACGTAATAATACAAATATGACATAAATATGACATCTATTGATATTTTTGTGCTATTATTTCTAAATATTATGGACTATAAAATAAAGGCTCTTACATTTTACCTTTTCTAGACAAAAGAATAGCAAATTTTTTGGTGATCATACTACTAACATTTGTTACATTTTTTTGGACTTTTTTTATTTTCCATCTCCCTTTTGATCTGGATGTAGTGCTGGTTGTCGTGACCGTGCGTATATTTTCTTCATTGCTCTTTTTTGAAGACTATTCTCTCTCCTGGTCGAAATCTTCAGCTAAAACATTTCTACTAAAAAGCATAGTCTATATCTTGGCATTTATGGCTTATATGCCTTTCTATTATAAAACTATCAGTTTTTCATTTATGATATCAGAACTTATGTCTTATCTATTTATCCTTAATTTTTTGGTCTATTTCTACAGTTTTTTAATAAACAGAAGTAATGTAGAAAAAACGAAAAGAGTCGTTATATACAGTGAGGGAAATGCAGGGCTGAAGATTGAAGAAGAGTTTAGGAACAGTGAGTATAAAGTCAAATACTTTGTTGATGATGATAAGAGAATGCAAAAAAGATCAATTGATGGTGTCCAAATTCTTTCTGAAAAAAATCTCAAAAGAAAAATAGATAAAGATGGACTCTATGATCTACTGATTATTGCCATACCCAGCGCAGAGCAGAAGAAGATAAAAGAGATCTATGCAAACATGGGTGCGTATTTTAAAGAGATAAAGATACTGCCATCATTTGATGAGATACTCAGAGAGAAAGATTTTACAAGTCAATTGAAAAATCTGTCGGTTTCAGACCTGATGGCGCGCCATCCGAAAGACCTGGATAAAAAAGCAATATCTGGGTTTCTGAAAGGGAAAGTTGTCCTGATCACCGGTGGGGGAGGAAGCATAGGGTCTGAGATCGCAAGACAGTGTGTACACTTTGGAGTGAAGAAACTGATATTAATCGATAATAGCGAGTACAACCTTTATGCTATTGAGCAGGAGTTGGAAAACCTTGACCATGTAGAGCTCATACCTCTGATGCAGTCTGTTGTCAATAGAGAGAGTCTGGAAAAAACATTTGATCGTTATAGACCGCAGATCGTTATCCATGCAGCAGCCTATAAACATGTACCTATGATGGAAGAGAACATCGATGCGGGAATAGTCAATAATATACTAGGGACCAAAAATCTCATTGATACGGCTATACGGTATGGTGTGGAAAAGTGTATCTTGATCTCTACAGACAAAGCGGTACGTCCGACTAATGTAATGGGGGCGACCAAAAGGATCTGTGAACTCTACGCACAAAACTCTTTTAGCTCTAAAACTGATATCGTTGCTGTACGATTTGGCAATGTATTGGAGAGCAGTGGATCGGTGATACCTAAATTTAGAGCGCAGATCAAGGCGGGAAAAAATTTAACTGTGACACATCCTGATATTACAAGATATTTCATGTTGATACACGAAGCTTGTGAACTTGTTCTTCAGGCAGGAGCGATTGGGACAGGTGGAGAAGTTTTCATCTTAGATATGGGAGAGCCAGTAAAGATCGTGGAATTGGCCCAAAAAATGATAGATCTTTCAGGTCGTAATGATATTGACATAGAGTTTATTGGACTACGCTCGGGAGAAAAACTTTATGAAGAACTTTTGATCGATGACACGGGTTGTGGTAGTACCAGGTATGAGTCTATTACTATTGCAAAACGGACCAATTATGCTATAGATAAGCTCACTGAGGATATAGAAGAGCTTCTACAGATAGACAATAAGCTTGAGAAACTTAAGGAAATTGTACCTGAATTTGACCATAAACCATAAAAGATCACGTCTTTAGTGTTTTAATTTTGAAATGCTATAATGATGAATTATAAAAAAAGGGAAAAAATGAAGAAAATAGTATTAAAAGTATCTGCTGTTTTAGCGATGAATAGTCTAGTGTTTGCCGGTGGTGGCATGAAAGAGGTAACGCCTGTGGTAGAACCCGTAGTTGCCATACCTGTGGCTGAAGAAGTGAGTGGATTTTATGTTGGAGGTGGTGTGGCTGCAGTAGTAGCGCATGATTCTGCTGTGGATATGGAGCTCTTTGACGGTACACCAGATGTTGATAACGATAGACTTGGCAATGTTACTTTACTTGCCGGCTATGACTTTAATGAGTATGTTGCAGTAGAAGGAAGATATACTACTTCTGTTTTTGATGAAGATGTGACTGAAATGGATGGTTGGAGTCTTTTTATAAAGCCACAGTATACATTTGACGAGAGTAACTTTAAGCTCTATGCACTACTTGGGTATGGAGGTGTAAGCATTAATGGTGTTGATGGTTATTTTGCAGATGTCGATGACAGTAGTTTTCAGTGGGGGATCGGTGCAGCTTACTCATTTGGATCGTATATGGAAAATAACAATCTTGCTGTTTTCATTGACTATACCAGTCTTGCTACTGAGATGGAAGGTGTCTTTGCAAACGGCGCCCTTGAGACAGATGTTGATGCCTTTACTCTAGGTGTGACTTATAAATTTTAATCTTCCCTCTCCGGGAAGCTTTCAAGGAAAACAATGAAGAAAATAGTATTATCAGTATCTGCAGTTGCAGCGATGAGTAGTTTGGTGTTTGCCGGTGGGGATATTGTAGAACCAGTGGGTGCAGTACTTGTAGTTGAAGAATTGAGTGGGTTTTATGCAGGTCTTGGAATAGCAGCTGTGAGTACACGAGGGTCTGAGCTTTATGTAGATTTATTTAATTCGTTAGAGGGGCATGACAGACTTGGAAATTTCTCTTTCCTGGCAGGATATAATTTCAATGAGTACATCGCTGTAGAGGGTAGATATACCACTTCTTTCACACATGATGAGGATATAGAGATGGATGGGTTGAGCTTGTTTGTGAAACCACAGTACCCTGTAAATGAAGATTTTTCCTTGTATGCACTTCTTGGTTATGGAAGCGTGAATTTAGAGGGTAGAAAAGCTTCACTGATCGTAGATGTTGATGATACCGCTTTTCAATGGGGACTGGGTGTAAACTACATGATCACGGAAAACGTCTCTCTCTTTGCTGACTATACATGGCTTGCAAATGATATGGAGGGTGCTTATGCCGGTGTATATGAGGTAGATGTAGATGCGTTTACCGTAGGTGTGAACTACTACTTTTGATCTTCTCTCTTGGGGAAGTATCTAGAAGAGGAGACCTCTGTATATCTCCTCTTCTTAACTCATAGTCAAAACTTTTTTCAGGGGAAATAATGAATAGAAACAGCATCGAAATAGATGAAGAAGAAATAGACATTAAAGAAGTCTTTAGAACAGTATACCGTTACAGATACATGATACTTCTTCTTGTTATTTTATTTGCTACAGTCAGTAGTTATTATGCTTATTTCCAAGCCAATGTCTATAAAGCATCAGCAACAGTTGAAGTAGGGTTGGATAGGCGGGGTTCTGGAGGTCAGGATGTGCTTACAATGGCTATGGATTCCGGTAATATGAATGCAGATACAGAGATGAATATCATCAAGTCAAGATTTTTGACAGAAAAAGCACTCAAAAATGTCAATTTTTCTCACAGGTACTATACAACTAGAAGATTTAAAGAGCTTGAACTCTATAAAGAGAGTCCATTTCAAGTGGGGATGAATAAAGGGTATGGTATCTCTTTTGACTTTTATCCTGTTGATGAACAAAGTTATCGTTTGGTAGTGCTAGAGACAAAAGATAAGAACGGTAGAGTTTGGTCTTATGATGAAGCACATCATTACGGTAAAGAGATCGTCACGGAACAGTTTCACCTTAACATTGTAAAAACCAAAGAACCGCAAGACGCGCAGTACCGTTTTATGATCATGGATCCTGAAAAGATGGGAAGCCTAGTTCAGGGAGGGGTAAGTGTAGCTCAAAAATCCAAGTATTCTACCATACTGGAAATCTCTTACTCTGATAATGTAGCCTTACGTGCTCAGGAATTTTCCAATGCTTTGACTGAAGCCTATATAGAGCAAAATATAGAGAAAAAAACAAAAGAGGCAACACGTAAACTCACTTTTATCGATAAACAATTAAAATTAATTACTGAAAATCTTAAAGGTTCGGCCATTAAACTCGAAGAGTTTAAAAAAACATCCAATACGGTCAGTTTAAGTGCTAAAGCAGAATCGATCATACGTCAGATGAGTGAATATGAAACTAAATTGGCTGAGATCTCTATACAGCAGGAGATGTTAAATAAGCTCTATGTTCAGGTGCAGTCAGGGAAAAACCTTGAGAGTATTGCCATGGTGGGTGCAGCTGAGGGTTCGGCACTTTCGGAGATCGTTAAAGATCTGCAGGATGCCATTATCAAGAAGAAGATCCTTCGTGAGAGTTATACCGAAGTACATACAGAAGTGAGTAAACTGAGTAAAACGATCACGCAGCTCAAAAAAGTTATGGTTGCCACGATAAAAAGTCTGAAAGAGAGCAGTAAAGAGAGAAAAGGGCTACTTGAAAAATCTATAGCCAAGCAGCAAAAACTGCTCAATACTCTGCCTGCTGATGAAAGAATGTTTGGGCAGTTGCAGCGTAAGTTTGTAGTGAATGAAAAGATATACTCTTATTTGTTAGAGAAGAGATCGGAAACAGCGATCATCAAAGCTTCTACAGTCTCTAAGAACAGGATCATAGACAAAGCACTTCTCCCTGGAGGTCCTATTAAACCTAAGAGAATGATGATCGTATTGGTAGGGTTGACCCTGGGGTTGATCCTGGGGATCGCACTTGCCTTTTTAAGAGAGTTCCTGGATGATCGCATTAAAGAGGAAGAGGATATTACAAAGCAGACAGATGTACCTATGCTTGGGGTGATCCCGAATATTAAAGAGGAGGGTGATCAAATTCAGGTATTTAACTCTCCGAAATCTGCTTGGGCAGAATCTTTTAGAAATCTCCGTACCAATTTGCAATTTATGGCAAGAAGAAAAAGTGGCCATGTCATCGCAGTCACTTCAACTGTCGGAGGAGAAGGGAAAACAACGATCTGTACCAATCTCGGCGGGATCGTAAGTATGTCGGGTAAGAAAACGATCATACTGAATTTTGATATGAGAAAACCGACCCTGCATCAAAAGTTTGGACTTCCAAACAAACAGGGTATGAGTACTTTATTGGCTGGACGTACAGGCTTAAAAGATGTGATCCAACATACAGAGTATGATCATTTGGATATCATCACATCAGGACCGGTACCTCCAAATCCGAGTGAGTTGATACAAAGTGAACTTACGGAGAAGGTATTGGATAAACTAAAAGAGGTGTATGATGTCATCATCCTCGATACACCTCCGGTTGGTTTGGTGACGGATGCGAGAACTTTGATGCATCATGCAGATACAAGTATCTATGTACTTAGAGCAGGTTACTCTAAAAAAAGTTTCCTTCGCAGTATAAAAGATCTCTCTGCTAAGAAAGAGATACATGGTTTGAGTATCATACTCAATGATGTGAAATTGGCTAAAGATGGCTACGGCTATGGTTACGGCTATGGTTACGGCTATGGTTATGGCTATTATGAGGAAGATAAAAAATGATATTCCCTTTTTTTAAAAAACAAGAAAAAGTAAGAGGTCCTGTTCTAAAAGTTGATCTTCATTCCCACTTTATACCGGGGATCGATGATGGTTCACAGAGTATGGAGGAGAGTATTTCTCTTTTAAAAGCGATGGAGGCATTGGGGTACAAAAAAGTGATCACCACACCGCATATTATGATAGATGTCTATCGTAATACACCTGAGATCATTAAAAAGGGATTGCTCTCTTTAAAGGAAGCTGCAAAATTTGAGGGGATCAAGATAGAAATTGAAGCTGCAGCAGAATACTATCTGGATGAAGGGTTTTATGATCATCTACATGGCGGAGAAGTAATGAGCATTCAAAACAAATACCTTCTTTTTGAGACCTCTTATGCTTCGAAACCTCTACAGCTTGAAGAGATGATCTTTGAGATCTCAGCTGCAGGCTATATACCGCTTATGGCACACCCTGAACGTT
>RCND010000784.1_pt1 | contig 23855 bp, 18 predicted proteins | sample 2041351 | NCBI WGS metagenome assembly RCND01 (sample SAMN09708230, study PRJNA481090) | Marine sediment metagenome, whole genome shotgun sequencing project. | biome: marine sediment; feature: ocean; material: sediment; isolation source: Sewage treatment plant 12B marine sediment (STP12B) ... | reverse complement strand
CATATTTTGTCTCATTTTAACCATTCAATAACTTTTTAGACATTCGATTATACCATGGCTCATAAAATTATCAACTATGATTATTTAGTGAGTAAAGAAAATATTTTATAATTTATTAAAGGGGAAAAAATGATAAGCAGTATTAGTAATTCCGGCCAAATGCAAAAGCCAATGCATCCGCCGAGTCAGCCAATGACCGATGAACAAAAGGAAACGGTTAATGGTATTCTTTCCAACTACGATCCATCCAGTATGACTAAGGCTGATTTTGAGTCAATGAAAGTTGAGTTTCAAGATGCTGGAATCAGACCTTCGGAAGATCTTAAAGGTGTTATGGAAGAAGCTGGATTTGAAGTGCATGAAAGACCAGGACCGCAAGGTGTAAAAGGACAGGGAAAACCAAAGCCGCCCGAGTTCGCGGAACTAATGGAAAAGCTAGAAAATAGTGATCTTTCTGAAGATGAAATTATGTCTTTTATAGAAAATCTTCAGAATGAAAAAGGTTCATTTAGTGGCGCAATTATGGATGATTATGCATAGTTGACAGAAGATAAAACTTCTTTAATTCGAAAAAACCGAGTGATTGAATTATGCTCGGTTTTTTATTTTTAATCCCAGCCTCTAAAATTAGATTTAAGCAACTTATTTCTTTGATTTGTTTCCTAACTAGTTATATCTTTGCATTATTTCTAACATAAAATAATACTTATGAAGAATCTAATAGAAAAACTTAACTTACTTGAAAACAAATTTGATGAAATAATAGTGAAGCTCATTGAATTTGAAAAAAAATATGATGTTGAAATTAACGATGTTAATCCTGTGTTTACTGAGAGCGCAAAAAATCTAGTTCATTATTTAGCATTTAGGAGTTTTGATATTGCCTCTCTTCAAGATGATCTAAGAGATTTGAGCTTACCAAGTTTATCAAATATTGAGCCCCATGTTATGAAAAGTTTATTGGCGATTAAGAATATAATTGAAAGACTGAATGAAAAAGAGGGCAGCCCTCAAAAGAGAGGAATACTTTCTGTTAAAAAATCTAAAAAACTTCTTAATAGGAATACAAAACTATTATTGGGTAAAAAATCAAAAAAGAGACGAACCAGGATAATGGTGACTTTGCCAAATACAGCGGCTGAAGATTACAAATTTGTACACGGTCTGTTAAAGTCGGGAATGAATTGTGCCAGGATAAATTGTGCTCATGACGATCAAAAAATTTGGCAAGACATGATTCAAAATGTGAATGAAGCAAGTAAAAAATTAAATAAGAGCTGTAAAATTATGATGGATTTAGGCGGACCAAAATTACGTACAGGACAAATGGTGCCTGGTCCAGAAGTTATACACATTAAACCGAAAAGAGATGAATATGGAAAAGTTGTATTACCTGCCAAAATCTGGATTGCTCCACCAGATTTTCTGCCACCCGATGAATCAGCTGATGCAATTTTACCTGTAGATGAAATATGGTTTAAAAAAATAAAACGCGGAAACACAATTACATTTATAGATTCTAGAGATAAAGAATGCAAAATATATGTTGAAAAGAAGCAAGGGAAAGGGAAATGGGGTACATGCTCGGACTCAGCGTATGTGAAGTCTGGAACTAAATTAAAGTTAATAAAGAAAAAAGATGGTATTGAAAAAATTAGAGTTGGTGAACTCCTACCGCTTGAACAATTCATTTTACTAAAAGTGGGCGATAAACTTTCTCTAACAAAAGAACCAATACTTGGTGAATCTGCAAAATATGATGAACTCGGAAATCTTATTGAGCCAGCACACGTATCGTGCACCTTACCAGAAATATTTGGTGATTTAAAACCCCAAGAGCCTATATTCTTTGATGATGGTAAAATTGAGGGGATAATAGAGTCAGTTAGTGATGAGAAATTAATAGTCAAAATTACCTATGCAAAAGATTTAGGAAGTAAGCTAAAAGCAGATAAAGGAATCAATCTTCCTGTTAGTGATATTAAAATTAGTGGTTTAACAATTAAGGATAAGCAAGATCTTAAGTTTGTTGTGAATAATGCTGACGCAGTTAATTTTTCATTTGTTAACAATGAAAACGATGTTGAACAATTGCATAAAGAAATTAAAGACATTAATCCGAATCTAGGTGTTATTTTAAAAATTGAAACTCAGAAAGGATTTAAAAACCTACCAAGAATATTATTGAGAGCAATGCAAATGTCTCCGGTTGGTGTAATGATAGCACGTGGCGACTTAGCCATTGAGGCCGGATGGAAAAATTTTGCAAGTATACAAGAAGAAATAATGCGTGTATGTGAAGCTGCACATATTCCTGATGTTTGGGCTACTCAGGTACTGGAAAATCTTGTAAAAAAAGGCGTTCCAACAAGATCGGAAATTACTGATTCTGCATTGGCTCAAAGAGCAGAATGTGTTATGCTAAATAAAGGATACTATATAAATAAAGCTGTAAAAATGCTTGATAAAATATTGCGCAGAATGCAGCATTTTCAAAAAAAGAAGGATATAATGCTTCCAAAATTAGAGGGAGCAGAATATTTATTCTTATCTCATGAAATTTATAATATTAATTAATTGTTCCTTGCATAACGAAATTACTAATACGGATTTGCTAGCAAGTAAAATCTAAATATAGTTGATAGTCCTAATAGGGAAATGAAGTAAAAATGTTAATTAAAAAAACAATTGAAGAATTGAGATTATTTTCAAGATTAATCTTGCTGGCTTTTATAATATCTTTTTCAATACTCGCCGCGCAATCAAATACAAATAATCATAGTGTGTATTTAATTTCAAATATTGTTGATATTAAGGATAATGACAAATTTATCTCTAGATTAAATGAGATCTTCACTAAACAAAAAAGTCCATTTACTGTGTTAATAAATGGAGATCTGGTAGGCTCTAAATTTGATAAAAATATTGAAAAAGACTCAGTTAGAATATTTCAATTACTTGATTTTTTATCAAAATTTGAAGATGGGAAAACTATTATTGTTCCAGGCGAACGAGATTGGGACGATTCTAAGAAAAATGGATTAAAGAATGTAAAAAAACTCGAAGATTTAATTAAATCCTTAAAATTAAAAAATGTTAAATGGGCAATTAAAAATGGTTGTCCGGGCCCAAAGGAATTTGAACTTGATGATAATTTATTATTAATTACAATCAATACTCAATGGTGGAACCATCCCTTTGACGTGCCGGGACCAATTGACGGAGATTGTAAAATTGCAACAACCGATGACTTCAAGGAGGAATTAGAAGATCTATTAAATGAGAATCCAAATAAAAACATTATAGTTGCAGGGCATTATCCCATTATATCAAATGGAGAATATGGTGGCAATCAGTCCTTTTATAAGCACATCTTCCCTTTAACAGATTGGATCAAGGGGCTTTATTTACCTCTACCATTCTTGGGTAGTATTTATAAAGCGTTTAGAGAAAATATTGGAACAAGTGATGATATAATAAATGAACATTATGAAGAAACAAGAGACCTATTAGAAAATATTATTGCTGAATATCAATCAATAATTTATTTAAGCGGACATGAGAAAACTCAACAAATTGTTGAACGTGATGGGAATTATTTTATTAATAGCGGTGCCCCGGAAAATGTAGAGTATGCTGCCAATATCAAAGGAAGTATCCTTGATAAAAACGAACCTGGTATTATTGAAATTATCTATCATGATAATGGTAAAGTTGAATCAATATTTCATGAATTCAAAAAGAATTCAAAGTCAATTACTTCTTCAAGTTTGGTTTTATTCGAATCAGCTTGTATGGCTGAGAATGAGGACACACCAATAAACTACCAGTTTAAGCCTTGTAAAGAACAACAGACCGCCTCTGATAAGATGCAGAAGGAATATCCGCAAATTGGTAAAACAATAGCTGGACCTGAATATGAAGCCGGAAGTTTCAAAAGATTTTTTATGGGTGATCATTATAGAGATTCCTGGACTGCTGAAGTTGAAGTTCCTTATCTAAATTTAGATACAGCAAAGGGAGGATTAACAGTTCTTAAAAAAGGTGGAGGTCGACAAACTTTATCTCTAAAATTTCAAGGGAAAAATGGAATTCGATATACTTTTCGCTCGGTTAACAAAGACCCTATTAAGGCACTGGATTATGAATTCCGTGAAACAGGTATTGCAAAAATCGTTAAAGATCAAACAACAACTCAACATCCGTATGGTGCAATGGCAGCGGATATTCTCTTAAATGAATTGGGAATTATTCATGCTCATCCCAAATTATATATAATGCCCAATGATCCTAAACTTGGATCATTTCAGAAAGCATTCGGGAATATGTTGGGGATGTTAGAAGAAAACCCTTCTGATCCTAAAAAGGACGAGTTAGGCTATTTGGGTGCTTCAGAAATTGTTAGGAGTAATAAACTTTTCAGGAAACTATATAATGACCATGATAATACAGTTGATTCTAAAGAATTTGCTGTTGCAAGAGTTTTTGATATTCTAGTAGGTGATTGGGGAAAGCACGATGACAATTGGAAGTGGGTCGGATTTAAGGAGAATGGGAAAACACTATTCAGACCAATGCCAAGAGACAGAGATCATGTTTTTTCAAGATGGGATGGAGTCTTGCCTTGGCTAGCGGATAGAGAATGGGCAAAAGAAAGCGGGGAAGATTTTAACTATGAAATAGTTGGATTAAGAAGTCTAATGAATCAAGCTCGTCATTTAGATAGATTCTTGGCTGCAGATTTATCAAAAAAGGATTGGATTGAAGCAGCAAGGTTTGTTCAAAGCAAAATAACAGATGATGTAATAGAATCAGCTGTTAAAAATATGCCATATGAGGTTTATGAAATATCAGGCAAAGAAACAGAGAGCAAATTAAAGGCTAGAGTTAAAGATTTGGAAAGATATGCAGCTGATTACTATGATATGATTTCATCTGAAGTTGATATAGTTGGCTCTAATAAAAAAGAATACTTTGATGTTATCAGAAATAATAAAGAATCCGTAACTGTTAATGTCTACAATGTTAAAAATATAGAAAGAGGTGAAGAGCTGTTTTATTCACGCACCTTTTATCCTAAAGAAACCAGCGATATAAGACTTTATGGTTTAGATGGAAGAGATATTTTTAATATTTCCGGAGAAAGCAATGAATCGATAAAAGTAAGAATAATAGGCGGAACAGGGAAAGATTCGATTAATGATGTTTCAAATTCTTCTGCAAAAACATTAGTTTATGATGAAGGAAAGAAAACTATAATAAACAAAGGTCCCAACACAATAATAGTTGTTCCATATAATAAATCTCTTTACAAATATAATAGAACAGCTTTTGCATATGATACATACTTCCCGCTGCCATATATTTCTTATAGTGCTGATGACGGCATAATTATTAATGCTGGTGTAAGTTTTACTCTGCATAATTTCGATAAACAGGATTATAGCGCCAAACACAGTATGCAAATTGGGGCATCCACAAATGAAAGTTATGGCATAGAGTACGCTGGAAGGTTTCATCATGTGTTATATGATTTAGATTTAACGTTAACCGGGCATTATGATGAACCTTTGCCGTATACTTATTTCTATGGTTTTGGTAATGAAACTGAAAAAGATGAAAAGAAGTACACACAGAATTATTATAGAACGCGTTATGCATCTAGAGGATTATCTTTGGGTTTGATTAGAGACTTTTGGAAAAAAAGCTCTTTATCAATAAGCGCCGGTTATAAGAATAATGAACATCAGGAAGAATCCAATCAAACACTTTTTTCTGATCAAAATTTTATTGGTACTGATAAAGTAAATTTAATTGAAGGAACAGCAGCTCTAAATCTGGATTTTAGAAATCGATCTACTCTACCAACCAGCGGCACAAAGTTTTTTGCAGAATACAATAATGGTTTTGTTACAAATCTAGATTATGTAAACTATGGAAAGTTATTGCTAATTGGCGAGGGTTATATTTCTTTTCCAATAATTCTGCCGGTAACACTTGGATTAAAAGCCGGTGTTGGCAAAAGTTTTGGTAAAATCCCATTTTATAACCAGTTTACTTTAGGTCAGAATACATATTTAAAGGGCTATAGAAATAATAGATTCACAGGCAAATCAATTGCATTTATGCAGTCAGAGTTAAGGTTAAATTTGTTTGGATTTAGTGGAGTATTAGTACCGATGAAAGTTGGATTGATAGGGTTTTTTAATTCCGGTCGTGTATACCAACCTGGAGAGAGCTCAAGTAAATGGCATAATGGTTATGGTGGCGGATTATTTATTATTCCCCTTAGAGAAGAGTTCACTATTTATTCAACAGTAAGTTTTTCTGATGAAGAATCATTGTTGTTTGAGTTTGGTTTGGGAAGCGCTTTATGAAATTATTGTTAGAAATTAAACCCCAATCCAAAATAGAATAAATAGGATTCCTCTGACTTAGCCAAAGTTGCAACTAAGTTAAAATCTCTATCTAAGTAAGATAACCACAATCCCCCGCCAAAACTTGGATGCCACAATTTGGAATTGTTGCTTTCCGTAAAAACTCTGCCGGTCTCTGCAAAGGCATGAAAGCCCAAATCTCCATTTATAATTATCCTTACTTTAGATAAATGAGTTCTCATTTGTGCCGTGCTGTATAAAGAAGCATCACCGGAAAAGCGTTCCCGATTAAAACCTAACAAATTATTTGAACCGCCTAAAAACGCAGAGGATAAAAATGGATATTTACCCCATACTTTTTCTCCAAACACTCTAAACGCAAAAGTAGTTTTAGACAATAATGAAGTTATGAAATAAGTTCTTAAATCAAGAGCTGCACCACCAAAGCGTTTTTTAACATCTAGTAATTTTGGTGAATAATAGATTGTGCCATCTGCATAAAAACCACTTTGTGTAAATGAAATTTTATCTCTAGAATCATATGTGAATTTAGCTTTTGTTTTTGCAGAAGCAAACTTGCCTAAGCCATACTGCCCTTCAGGGAATAATTCTAGTAATGATTCATTTACTAATTCAGTCTCTGAATACAAATATTCAAAACCTAAACTTAACTTTACTATGGGAGAAAAAGTATATTCCAAAGAAGGATTAACTGAAACAAGAGTTTGTTCTAATCTATAGTTATGTTCTTCTTCAAGCTTCGCGCTAAATTCTGTTTCATTACCATATCCATAATATTGAGTTATTAGCAATTCATTTGCGCCAACATTAAAATTAAGAGAAACATTTTTGGAAATCGAATTAAAAGTGGATTCAAAACTTATTGCTCCGGCATTTGGCTTTGTTGCATATTGTGCAGAAACAAAATATTTGTTTTTATAAGGAGTGTTTCTAAATCCATATTGGTGTAAGTATGTTCCAGCTCCCAAAATAAACCCATCATGAGTAGAATAATTAACAATCGGGTAAAAGAATGTTTCACTTGATCTGTCTTTTTGTAATGGCCTATATCTTTCTTCTTGATTTTCCGGCACAATTATTTTTTCATCATCATAAGTGGTTCCAGAATGGTAACTAATCTTAGTTTTCTTTCCGGAATCATAAATTTTAGTTTTATTTTCTGCATCAGGAATTGGAGTGACTGATAAAAAATATCCGTTAACTCTAGAGCTGTCAATAATTTCATCTGCGCCATTACCACCAATTATTCTAATCAAAATTCCATCTTCAACATTGCCGGTCAGTTTTATTAAATCATCGCCATCAAGTAAGTAAATTCTTATTTCATCAGTAACATTGTTATCAAAAACTTTTTCAAAGTAAGGTTCATATTTATCAAGCTGATTCTTTTTAATATCTTTATAAATTTTCAACTGCGTATTATTATTATCAATCCTATTTATTTCTACATAGTCAACATCTTTATTTCCGTAAATATCAACAACAGTATTTACAAATTTGTAATAATCATTTGAAATTTCACTTAACTTATCTCTGCGTGATTTTAATTTTGTTATAATTTCATTTTTGGAAATTTGACAAACCTCCTTGGGCAATTCTTTTACTGCAGTAATTATTAGTTCATCGGTGAGTTTTTCTTGAACAAAGGTTGTTACAGAATCCCACTCAGCCTTTGTAAGTTGTGTTAGAAAATGCCGATCAACAAATCTTCCGTTCCAAGTTAAGTCTTCTATGTTATTATAAGAATTTTCAAAGCTATTAAATTGCGGAATCAAATATTCTGCTATTCTGACAAGCAATCCATCGAACTTTGCAAACACTTGATCACGATCTCTTGGAATTGGCAGCCAAACTTTTTTATCCCCATCATCATACTGTGCCCATTTCCATTGATCGGCATGCCTATCCCAATCTCCAAGAAAAATATCAGCAAGTCTAGCTTTAAGATATCCTTTTGAATTTACGTATTCATCTTCCTTCTTTTCAAGCCGCTCAAATAAATCCAGAGTACCTTCAATTTTATTTGCGTTTTCAAAATAAATGTTTTCATCTTCTTCCACATCGGGATGAATTTCCATAACACCCAGCATTCCGCCAAACTCACCTCTAAACTCTCCAAGTTCTTCAACATTAGGCATATAATAAAGAAAAGGTTTTGCTTGGAGTATTTTTAACGAATCTAAAATGGGCGCTACTACAAATGCTGCATACGGGTTTGATGAACTAATTTGATCTTGAATTATATCAGCAGCAATAGATTCGCGGAAAACCGATGGCAATGTTTTAGAGGGATCTTTTGCAATGGAACGAAACTTCCAATAATGTCCGTCATTTCCTTTAAATCTTAAAGACTTTGTTTGGAAACCGCCCCCTTTTTTGGTTGGAGTTAATCCACCGGCAAATTTATTTAGATCTAAAACTTTTACTTTAAGCGGAGTTGTCCAAACATCCCGCCAATGTTTACCAAATAAAAAATTATGAAGCCAATCTGCTTCGTATTCACTTCCGGCCGGGATTAATATTTCATTACTATTTGCAGATTGCCCGTATACGTTTACTGAAGTAAACAATGTGGCTATAATCAAAAATATTCTTATAAATTTCATCATATTATTTTGTCTTGTTACCTAGATTAATATTTTATTATTTGTTGAATTTATAAGTGGTGATAGTAGCCGATTTACTTACAGACTCATCGCTTATTAGCATATCTCTATTTTTATTAAATGCTAATCCTTCCGGTTGGGGATGATTTTTATTTTTTAATTTCCAACCATCTACTACATTACCTTTTCTATCTATCTCTATAATTGAACTGCCTCCTTTAGAAGATAAAATGAAAAAATTTCCGGTTTCAGGATCACGTGAAATTGCTGATGGAAAAAATTCTTTTAATCCATATTTATTCCTTAATTCTTTAAGCGATAAAAGAAAACGCGGAGTTTCATTTAATTTATTTGTATCAAGGCCAAAGGAGTAAACCGCGCGCATTCCTTTGTTTTTCTTTCCAGCATAATTCTTAGAAGCAATTAAAAGTGAATTTGTAACTGGATCATAGCACAACCCCTCAAACTCGAAGTTCGAGGAGAAACCAAGCTCTATTTCTTTAAAATTCACTTTCTCTAAATCAGAGCCTTCGCGAAAGTCATATAAAATTCCATTGCTTGTTATTAAAAAAAATCTGTTCTGTGCAATAGCAATATCTTCAAAATCGGCTTCAATTCCCCAGCTTCCCAACTGAAATCTTTTAATTATTTTACCATCTGCTTGGTTTATCTGATAAACAACACCAATTTCATCATTGTGCCCAAAGAGGTTTCCTTCATTCGAAAAACAAATACCAGATATTTCATTAAGACTACTTGGAAGTTTTATAACTTTTGAACTAATTGATATGAAATTATTAACTGGTTCTACTTTTTTGTTCTGACACTGAATAAATGATAATGTAAATAGCACCGACAACACTAAATTATTATGCATGATAAAAAATCCTAATTATTAAAGTTATAAATTTATCACAAACAATTCTTACATTCTATATTTATGCGACCAAACGGTTACAATATTTTTAAATTCACCTACCGAATCCTTCGGGTTTACTATTAGTTTAATAATAGTTCTCTGACTAAAATAATTATTTTAAGGATGTCTGCAAAGATAAAGAGACAATCCCAGTTTTCACTTGTATTAAAAAATCTAAAATCCTACGCAAGTTTATTTCAAAACTGTCGTCATAAGTAGTAGAACACTTATTTAATTAAAAATGGAGAATAAAATGAACACAACAAAAAGATTCAATTTAGGCATTATCTTAATACTAACTTCAATGGTATTGTTTAGCAGTAATATCTTTGCTCAACAAAGACAAGGTGGTCAACAAAGAGAAGGTCAAGGAGCACCGCCAATTCCAAACGAGACACAAATTATTAAAATGGTTGATGATCTATCAGCAGAACTATCATTAAAGGAAGATCAAAAAGTAGAAATACTTGCATTATATAATGATCATTTTAATGAAGTGAAATCTTCAATGAATAGTGGGAAAAAACCAAGCAGAGAAGAAATGGAAAACCTAAAAACTAAGTTTGAAAATAAAGTTAAAAGTCTATTAAATGATGAACAGCAAGATTTGTTTGTTGATTTTATTAAAAAGAACCAAAAACAAGAAGGACAGAAATCTAATAGAAGATAGTCTATTTAAGATTAGAAATGGAAACCAAAATGAAAACCTTAAAAATATTTATCCTTTTTACAATAGCATTTATGTTTTTTGCATGCAGTGAAGATGATTCTGTAATCTCTAGTGATACTGATGAAGTTACTTTGGAAGATGTTGACGTCAATCCCGAATACATAGTAATAGATACAGGTCAGAAAAATTACTACAATAGTGACGGAGATGTCATTGATGCTCCTTCAGCAGGCGAATCATTCTTTGGTCAAGATGCCCAGTTTGATGGAACTCAATTCTCTTTTGAGGTAAGTGATGGTATTGTAACGGACCTGAACACCGGATTAATGTGGCAGCAAATTCCCTCTTCTGAAGACTTCTCATGGTCAGATGCTGTCACCTATTGTCAATCTCTAGAGCTAGGTGGTTATGATGATTGGAGAATGCCTACTTTGAAAGAACTATTTTCAATTAGTAACTTTAATACTGGCTGGCCTTATCTTAATACTGATTACTTCAACCTTGCTAGCGGTCAAATAACTAAAGATGAACAGTATTGGTCAAGTAATTATTATGTCGGTGTTACTGTTGAGGGAGGTTCAAACGCAGCATTTGGCGTTAACCATGTCACGGGTCATATTAAAGCTTACTCTGCTAACGCTTCTGGTCCTGTTGGAGGAAAATATGTAAGAGCTGTTCGAGGAGATCAGTATGGAGTTAATGATTTTACAGAAAATGGTAATGGAACTATTACAGATAAAACAACTGGGCTAATGTGGGCGCAAGATGATGGCGGTGTTACTTTAGATTGGGGAAATGCTTTAGCTTATGCTGAAAACTCCGAATTAGCAGAGTATACTGATTGGAGATTGCCTAACGTAAAAGAACTTCAAAGCATTGTGGATTATTTATATTCTCCAAGTGCAACGGATGCCTCTAAAGTTAGTCCAGCGATTGACCCAATTTTTAGCTGTACACCAATAACAAACGAAGCTGGCAATGATGATTATGGATATTATTGGACAAGTACTTCTGCGCCATTTAGAAGTGGAGAACCATATTATTATGCTTGGTATGTAGCTTTTGGTATGGCTGTTAACGGTGAGGGTGAAGATTTTCATGGAGCTGGTGGTGTTAGGTTTGACACAAAGGTTGAAAGTGGCCCACTAGGCGAAGGCGGTGAAAGATATTATAATTATGTAAGACTTGTTAGAGATGCAAACTAATTATATTACTATTAAAGTATTTACAGAATTGAAATTTGTCATTCTGAGGAGTTCGGCAAATGCCGGACAACGTGAGAATCTCCTACTTGAATCTAAAAAGAAGGTTTCTCATTCACCCGCCTCGGCGACAGGTTCGTTCGAAATAACAAAAATCTTGTTTTCTTTAACTTTTGTTAATTGAGTTGCCCTTTATTAGGATTTAGTAAAGGGCTTTTTTATCCCACAATATTTAAGCGCAAGTTTTTCATAAAAATAACGTCAAAATTAGTAGAAGCAAGCATTCTTAAAATAAATCAGGATTGTAAAATGAATTTAAATAAATATAAAACGGCTTTTCTACTTTTACTTATTGTATTATTTCTGAGCTGTACAGAAGATGCCCCAAATAGCACAGTGGAATTAGATGACATAGAAATAGAAACCAGTCTTGATCTTTCAGATTGGTCAACCACTACACATAGCAATGATGCAAATCCAAATTATGATATTGTATTTCCTCAAGATCAAGTGAACAGAATAGATTTAGTTATTTCTTCTACCAATTGGAATATTATGATTGATGATATGACTAATAATTATGGAAGCTTTGGTTCTGGTGCTGGCGGTCCCGCAGATGATTCGGACGATAACCCAATTTATGTTCCATGCTCATTATTCTTTAATGATATTGAGTGGTATCAAGTGGGATTGCGATTTAAAGGAAACTCTAGTCTGAAAACAACATGGGGCCAAGGAATCTGGAAATTACCATTAAGATTAAACATAGATCGATTCGAAGATGAGGTTCCAGAAATTAATAACCAACGGTTTTATGGATTTAAAGAACTATCACTTGCTAATAATTATGATGATGAATCATTGCTTCGCGAAAAGGTTGTTCCGGAAATATTTAGAGATTTTGGTGTTCCCGCACCGCAAACTGCATTCTACAGAATCTATGTTGATTATGGCGATGGTCCGATCTACTTTGGCTTATACACAATGATTGAAATAGTTGATGATACAATGATTGAAGATCAATTTACAGAAGACAATGGAAATATTTATAAACCGGAAGGAAACGGTGCAAGCTTTGCAAAAAATACATTTAATACTGGCGATTTTGAAAAAAAATCGAATGAAGAAACTGATTGGTCGGATGTAGAAGCATTATATAATATTCTTCACTCTACTCAAAGAACCAGTGATCCTGAAACTTGGAGAAACTCACTGGAACAAGTCTTTAGCAGTGATCAATTTCTAAAATGGTTAGCTGTAAATACAACAGTACAAAATTGGGATACTTATGGAGTAATGACTCACAATTACTATCTATATAATAATCCGAAGAATAATCAATTGACTTGGATTCCTTGGGATAACAATGAGGCCTTGCAAACCGGAAAACAAGGTGGTGCAATATCTATATCTTGTAACGAAGTTAGCAGCAACTGGCCATTAATAAGTTACTTGTTGGATGATGATGTTTATCATGAAAAATATAAGAACTACTTAAGCGGTGTTATAAGTTCAGCTTTTGAACCATCAAAGATGATTTCTAAATATCAAAATTTTGCTAACACAATAAGAGAATATGCTGTTGGCACTAGTGGAGAACAAAGTGGGTATACGTTTCTAGAAGCAGATGGAGATTTTGATTCTGCAGTTAGCTACTTGGTTTCACATGTAAGCAGCAGATATAGTGTTGTACAAAACTATATTAACTGATGGCGTTTTATCAATATAAAATAAGCGCACTGCCTACCCGGGCAGGCGTAAGAACAATAAAAATTTATACTAATGAAGCGTTGGCTCCGAATAATTACACATAACTCTTATAACTATTGAACTTACTCTGACCTAATAATACTTACTAAATTTGTGTGCCATATGATTTCAGTTGTTTTAATAATAAGCAAGTAATGCATATGGCGGTCAAACCAAGATCTGAATGTCATTAAATGCCGCTAATCATTTATAGCACAAGATTTATTTGAAAATAACGTCATAAGTAATAGATGTTGGTAGAGACCAAGGTATAAGGAAAATAAAGTTGAAGAGAAAACAAAATATTATAATCATAGCTGCAATAAGCATAGTTCTTCTAATCATATTCTTTTTGCCAGTAAAAGTTCCTTACAAAATTAATAGTGTGGCAAAATTAATGCCTGCTCACCAGTGGATTTTATCACGTGGAACTGATGGTGATATTCAAACTAACACGATCAATCACCTGAGTGGAATTAATAATTCATATCAACTTACTTCTTTTGAAAGAGGTGAGTCGATGGTTTTAGATCTTAATCAGAATTTAACGAATGGACAGATTGTAGAAAAAGGTGATACTGTAGGGGTAATTTATTCAAGCAGTCTGCAAGAAAATTTAGTTCAATTAAAAGGTGACTTGAGTGTATTAACCGCAACGTTAGAAGCGAGTATGAGTGGTGTTAAGAGAACAGAAGTTAAGGAAGCAAGAGAACGTTTAGAAATGTCAAAATCAGAGTATGCTAAACAAACAAAAATTGTTGAACGATTAAATAAACTTTTACAAAAAGAACTTATTGCAGAGGAAGATTACCAAACCGCTTCTGATGAGTTAATGGTACTTGAAAAAGCGGTAAATGTTCGTCAAGCTGAATTGGAATCAAGTTTAAGCGGTGAAAAGGTTGAAGAAATTAATATGTTAAGAAAACAAATTATTGCAACGGAAAACAAGATATCTTTTTTGCAAAACCAAATAGACTCACAAAGCTCTATCATTATTCCATTTAGAGGCAGAATTGAAAGAAGTTTTTCAGAAGACACGTTGCTTGTTTTATCAAATATCGATTTAGGCATTGCTTTTATTCCTGTGGCACTTGAAGAGGTTGGTTATATTGGCGAAGGTGGGCCAGTTGCATTTAGTTCGATAAATTCATCAGAAGTATTAAAAGGTTTTGTACAGATGAAACAACCTGTTATGCAAATCATTGGAGGAGAACAATGCGTTATGGTTTTAGCCACTGTTTATAATATATCAAAAGATTTTATTTCAGGCATGATTACTCACGCAGAAATTAATTGTGGTTCTGTGTCCTTGCAAACCTATCTAAAGCGTAATATTCAATAACAGGATAAGTAAAATGAAATCAAGATATGAATACAAATATTTAGTGCCCAATAGTCTTGTTGATAAAATTAGAGGAGAAATAATGCCGTATATGGAATTGGATAATTTTGCACAAAAGCATAGCGATGGTCAGTATACAGTGCGGAGTATTTACTATGATACGCCTAAGTTTGAATGTTACAAAGAAAAATATGATGGGGTTAAAAATAGAAATAAGTATAGAATTAGAGGTTATGATAAATGCTCTAAAGAAAGTATTGCATTCTTAGAAATTAAGCATAAAAACACAAACTGCATTTCAAAAAGTAGAGCCCCGGTTAATTATTCAAATGTGGCAAAGTCACTTTATTCAGATTTCATAGATGATTATGTAATATCTTTTAGTGGAAATGGAGTTGAATTAAAAGATGCTCATAAATTCTTATACTATTATCATATAAAAAAGCTAAACCCAGCAGTTTTAGTAATTTATGATCGTGAAGCATTCTGGGGAAAGTTTGACGCTTCTTTAAGGTTAACATTCGATAAGAACTTGAGAAGTATTATTTATCCAACTCTAGATCAGCTTTATAATGAAGACAAAATAAAAAGAACAATGACCAATCATTTCATTCTAGAAGTGAAGTTTTATGGAAGGCTACCTTTATGGATTAAAGCGATTATAAGCAAGCACAGTTTGGATAGAAGAGCTCTTTCCAAATATACAATGTCATTAGAAACACATGACGAGTTTAACAATAAGCGCTTTGCAAAAACCAACTTAATTTCGAACAGAGGAGTTTGTTATGCTTAATGATTTTCAAACTCTTAATCTATTTCCAGTTTCCATTTTTGAAATATTGATCAATGTTTTAGTTGCTCTTAGTTGTGGACTATTTATTGCATACATTTATAAAAAATCTTACCGGGGAGCTGGATATTCAGCGGCATTTTCAAATTCTATGATTATTCTTACTATGATTACATCTATAGTAATAATGGTTATAGGCAACAATCTTGCACGTGCATTTGGGCTTGTTGGGGCTATGTCAATTATTCGCTTCAGAACTGCTGTTAAAGATACACAAGACATTGTCTTTATATTTTTTGGATTAGCCATAGGCATGGCTTCCGGAGTAGGATATCATAAAATGGCTATTTTTGGCTCCCTTTTAATAGGGGTTATGATATTACTATTAACTAAATCAAATTTTACATCAACCAAACCAAATGACTACTTGCTCCAATTTGTATTCCATCCGAATGGTGATGAGGCACCACCATATATTCCCGTGTTAAATAAATACTGTAAAAGGCATAATATAATTAGCGCAAAAACAGTTGAGGATAAGAACATTATGGAATTGGCGTATTATGTAAAGTTTAGAGACAAAGAAAAGAATCCAGAATTTATACGTGAATTAGATAGTGCACATGGAGTAAAAAACATCAGTCTCTTTTTTGATGAAGACGAAATTTAAGTATTGCTGAACTTCAGACATAAAAATTTTAATATTTAAAAAACCTTTTCTACAGACATTAAGGGTTTTTAATTTTAAATTATTCCCACCGCATGATATTTGCAAAATTGTCGTCAAAACTATTAGAACAATAAAGTAAAATATATTATGAAAAATACCATTGTTAAAATAGCCGCAGTCTTATTGCTCATATTTATCGGTTGTATGGAATCCGCAACAGCTGTTGATCCACAAGAAGAAACAAATAATAATTTGCCTGATATTACAGGCTACCCGATAGTAAGTACAAACCAAACTAAATTCTATGGCAATACAAATAAAATATCAGCGCCATCATCAGGAAGTTCTTTCTATGGACAAGATGCGAATTACTTGAAAAATGAATCTCAATACCAGGACAACGGTGATGGGACAGTAACTGATTTAGTTACCGGTTTAATGTGGTCTCAAAGTTCGGATATGGATAACGATGGAGATATTGATGCGTTAGATAAAATGACTTATACAGAAGCTCTATCTGGTGCTTCGAATTTTGATTTAGCTGGTTATAATGATTGGCGTTTGCCGACAATTAAAGAACTATATTCTTTAATAATGTTTAGTGGAATCGACCCAAGCGGATATGAAGGAAGTGATACAGGCGGATTAGTCCCATTTATTAATATAGACTATTTTGATTTTGCTTATGGGGACACAGATGCTGGTGAGAGAATTATTGACGCACAATTTGCAACAACTTCCATGTATGTAGATGGAGAATTACTCTTTGGAGTAAATTTTGTTGACGGTCGCATAAAAGGCTATGGTCTACAAATGCCCTTTGGCCCTGGCGAGAAAACCTTTTTTGTAATGTATGTACGCGGTAATACCACATATGGGATAAATGAATTTGTCGACAACGGTGATAGTACAATTAGCGATAATGCAACTGGATTGATGTGGATGAAGAATGATAGTAAAACAACTATGAATTGGGAAGATGCTTTGGACTATGCTGAAAATTTAGATTATGCTGGTTACTCTGATTGGAGGTTGCCAGATGTTAAAGAATTGCAAAGTATTGTTGATTATACCAGATCGCCTGGAACAACAAATTCAGCAGCAATTGATCCATTGTTTAGTGGCACACAATTTACAAATGAAGCTGAGGAAACTGACTATGGTTTCTACTGGTCAAGTACAACTCATTCTAACTGGTCAGAAGTTTCGGGTGGATTTGCTTCTTATGTTAGCTTTGGTAGAGCAATGGGTTATATGAATGGATGGGAAGATGTTCATGGAGCCGGGGCACAAAGAAGTGATCCGAAAGTTGGTGATCCGAGTGATTATCCAACAGGACATGGACCGCAAGGTGATGCTATAAGGATTTATAATTATGTAAGATGCGTTAGAGACTTGGATTAATCTAAGGATAGGCTAAGGAAAGTCAGCGGGCATTTTAGATCTAAATGTCTGCTGAAGTCTTATGTTAATAGCAACACTGAATTATTTTAAGTGGGTTTTTTAGATAATTTATCAGTATTGTAAAAGAAGGATTTACCATGCTGCCATGATCAAATCCTTGTAACTCATAAAGGTAGGTCTGTTTGTGACCCACCACTTTCATCATTCGCATTAAGTAAGCATTTTCTTCATAACGTCCCAATAGTTCCAGCTCTCTGTCACCGGTTATTAGTATAAGGGGTGGTGCATCAGCCCTAACATGATATAATGGTGCAAGATCATCAATAATTGGTTGTTCGCCAGGATCTAATTGTAAAATGTGTTATTGCATGTCCACTAAATGGGATTAGTCCAGCGATACTGTCTGCATTAATTTCATGGACACATAAATAACTTTTATCCAACCCGACCATACTCACTAAATATCCACCAGCTGAGTGACCTGAGAGATAAATCTTTTCTGAATTTCCACGGTAGTTCTTTATATTCTTAAAAACCCAAGCAACAGCAGCGGCCGTATCCTCAATATATGCGGGAGATTCTACTCGTGGGAATAAGCGATAATTAACAGCAACAATAGCAATACCCTTTTTCATTAATTCTTCAGGAAAAGAACGTTCCCCTGCTCTAAGTCCGCCACCATGGAACCAAACAACCGTTTGATAATTAGATTTATTTGCTGGGTAATATAAATCCAATCGGCACCTTTCAAAAATATAAGGGTCTAAACTCGACTCATCACCTTCATAGTATAAAATATTTGACTCGGTTTTGTAAATAGTTGATATTTCAGAATCTACTTGCTGGGACACGCAGTCCGAAGAATTTACGTTTAATATTAGAAGTAAGGTTATCAGTATAAAGTGTTTTTTCATAATGGTTAATATTTTACTCTAGTTAATAATTATTTCCCATGAGTTTTTCAATTGTCTTGCGTGTTTGCCCCGAACAAGAATTAGATGATTTCCTAAAGGATTATTAAGCAATTCACTGACTGATTCGGTTGTCAATTGAATTTCAACTTGTGTCCGACAAAGGTGCTCTGAATTTCCTGTACCAATAATATTTCCTTCTGTTAGCCAAATTTTATTCATTTTTGATCCACCAATTCTCAATAATGTTATTGGACCATTTTCAAAAGTCCCTTGTAGACCAACTCCAATACCGGATTCAAAGTGTGATCTTAAGTCATAGCTCTGTACTATGCTTTTTGGTACAGTACAGTGCGCAAGCCAAAGAGAATTCTTTCCCTCGTTTATCTGGGCTGGATTAGCCATCCAAGGAATTTGATTTAGTAACTTATAAGCCCAAAGCATACCAATAGTGCTGACCAAATCACCTTCGCACCCCGCAATGTAACCTTCATCATTTAATTGAGCTAAGCCAATGCAGCCAGTAGTTTTAATATCAAGAACCAAATCAAAACAGCGAACAGTTAGAGCGTTAAGTTTGTATTTAGAAATTAATTGCTTTAGTGCCAAGTAAACACGGACATTATTTTCAATGTCATTTTGTGATGGCTCAATTGTGTTTTTTACATCCCCTAAATTTAATTTGATGGACGAAGAAATTTCTTTGTGTGAAATATTTTTCATAATTGTAGTAACTTCATCCATTGCAAGGGGAATAATGGTAGGGCCCCAAATTTCTTTTACCGTTATTGGATCCGGACTACTTGCCACCAGCCAATCAGAGGGGTCTCCGATTAAGCCAATGCGTGAATCCGAGAGTGAACTTTGAACTTCTAAATTACTTATTATATTTCTAATTTGATTAAGACCTTTTTCATCATCGAAACTATTGAGATAAAATATTTCTCCGCGTATTCCATCCTGCTGAATTCTGGCTAATGCTTCAAGTGATGCGGGAAGAGAGTTTTGCGTTGGATGTGCAATTATAAAAACCGATTCCTTTTTAACCGAAACCTCCCGTTGACTCTTTAAATCTAGAAGTAGTCTTTCTGTTCCACCGGAAATAACAAAGTAGAAAACAGGAAATTTATAATTAAGTTCATTTTCTTTTAATCTTTTTCCGCCAATATTTTCTAAAGCATTAAAATAGTTTCCTGCAATTATTACCAATTCTTCCTCAGTTTTAATAAAAGATGATTTTACAGGTATAAAGCCAAATTGTGCGGCCATTATTTTCCAAGTTTAGTGAAATGAATTATAAATATAAGTCGATTTTTCACGTTTCACAAAATTGTAAATTATTATGCAATGAGATAAAAAATCGGTTATTAAACAAAAGACGCAAAAAGATTAACCAAATTTCATTATCCTCATTAATTTTACCGGCACTTTTCTTTAAAGTAGCCGGAGCTCTTACCCAGCTTGTATTTGCCCCGTTAACTATTGGGCAATTTGGTGAATCTTCAATATAGTTATGTGAAGTATTTGTACTATTCCTAATGTTTGGCACTTCAATGATTCTCATTCTCTTGTGGACTTGATTTTTTGAGGGGAGGAAGGTTTTCACATTGGGATTTAGAATTTCTTCTTAAGATCAAAGAATAAGCAGGGATGAGGTAATTTGTGTTGCTTTGAAAGAAACATTTTGTATGTTATTGACAAGTGAATGTTTTTTGCCTGTCAGTGAAGGTCCAATAATCCCCTCTAATTTTTAGATAATAATTCTGAATAATTGCTTAATATTAATATCAATATTTGATGAATTTGAGTAAAAAAATGAAAAATTTCATCAGCGAAATAAAAGACAGCAAAATCCGCAAATATCTCGTCCTTTATCTCAGTGCTTGTATCACAACAATAGGTGTAGTTCATCTGTTTAGTTTTAGATATAAATTGCCAACTTTCATCTTCGATACACTTTTAATTATTCTTTTATTTGGGATTATCTCGGTAATAATTTTAGCTTGGTTTCATGGCAAAGAAGGTTCACAAAAAACCAAATCCATTGAATACGTTCTTCATTCAATTATTTTAATTGCGGCAGTTGGGAGTTCTTATTTTTTGGCCAATAGAGGTCCAATTATGATACTTGAACTAAACTCTAAAACAATTGCAGTTTTGCCGTTTACTAATTTAAGTGAATCTAAAGAAGACCAATATTTTATAGATGGAATAACTGAAGACATTTTAACTCAGCTGTCTAAAATTTCTGAACTTCGTGTAATATCCCGGACCTCTGTAATGAAATATAAAGACTCAAATCTTACTATTCCGGAAATTGGGCGAGAATTAAGCGCGGGTGCAATTTTAGAGGGAAGCATCAGAAGATCGGGTGAAAAAGTTAGAATTACCGGACAATTAATTAACGCAAATAATGACGAGCATATTTGGGCTGAATCATTTGATAGAAATGTTGATGATATTTTTGTAGTTCAATCTGAAATAGCAAAAAGAATTGCGAATGAACTTGAAGCCAAACTTGCACCAAAAGAAGAAATGCTGCTATCAACCAAACCGACGAATAACATTGAAGCGTATGCGTTTTGTTTAAAGGGCAGAAAATTTGCTTCAAGATATACAAATGACGATAATGAAAAAGCAATTGAATTTTATAAGAAAGCATTGCAGATAGATTCTAATTATGCACTAGCCTATGCAAGCTTAGCATCTGCATACGATCAAAAAGTGAGAAGATATTTCGATTCAGAAGAATGGCGTGATTCTGCAATTGCAATGAGCAATAAAGCTTTGTCAATCAATCCAAATTTAGCAGAAGGGCATTCGTCACTTGCAAAAAGTTATGAGGCAAAACAAAATTATAAAATGGCAAAGTATCATTACGAAAAAGCTATCCGTCTTAATCCAAGTTACTATGCTGCAATTTATAATCTGGGAGTGGTTTACTATAACGAAGGTAAACTTGATAGAGCATATCAATTAATCAAAGAGTCGATATTACTTGAGCCGGACAATGTTTTTGGATATACCGTGATTGGTGGAATTTATCAAAAATTTAATTGTGATAAATTAGCCTTAACTAGCTTTAATAAAGCATTAGAGTTTGAGCCAAAGAATTTATTGGTGCACATCTATATTATTGATCAATATCTTCTGATGGAAGATTTAGTAAATGCGGACAGATATTTTACAAACTTAAAAGAGTTTGCTCCCGAATGGTTCTATACTTTCTCAACTGGGGCAAAGTTAGAGATGCTGAAGGGCAACTATAAGGAATCGAAAAAATATTTTGATAAAGTATTTGAATTATCAGGCGCAGTAGAATATGATTATGCATTTATTCTCTCTAAACTCAAACAAACAGAAGAAGTGGACTCAATACTGAACAGAGAAATAAATAACTATAGCGAATCAATAAAAAATTCAGAAAACGGCTTAAGTTTTTTACAAAAAAACTTAGCGGATGTTTACTCACTCAAAGGAAGTTACAAACAAGCATTGAAATTATTAAACAAAGCCGTAAATAACGGATGGTTTGAATACAGAATAAATTTAACATATCCTTATTTAGATTCGCTGAAACAAGATATTGGATTTAATAAAATTATAGATAGAATGAGGATGAAAACAGATTCCTTAAAAACTTTAGTCGGCAAAGATGATCCAAGCTCGATTGAATGCAACTAATTCTATATTTCTGTAGGTTTATTAGAGGCGCCCATTAGATCACTTAAGAACTGTAAATTATAAGAATTGGAATTAGAGATAATAATTTTTACAACAGCCGTTAAAGGAACAGATAAAAACATCCCAGCGATTCCCCAAACGTATCCCCAAACAAGCAATGAGAGCAAGATTACAAGTGGGTTTAATCCCAATTTGTCGCCCATAATTTTTGGTTCTAATAAATTTCCAATAAGATTCTGAAGAAGAGTAATTATACCACCCACTAAAACTGTGTAGCCAATTGATTCGTATTGTATAAGTGTCATTAAGGTAGGCAGAACAACTGCCAAAATTGAACCTATATTTGGAATGAAATTTAAGAAGAATGCCATTACGGCCCAAACAATTATAAAATCAACATCAAAAATCCAAAGAATAATTCCAACCACTATGCCAGTAAGTAAGCTTATCAGAAACTTAGTAGCAATGTACCTTTGAATTTGTTCGGTAATATCTTTAAATGTTTTCTCAACTCGTCTTTCCCTCTCATTTTTAATCATTTCAAATCGATCTTTAGAATCTAACTCTTCCTCAATCTCCACTTTTTTCATTAATGTTTTTTTAGAAATCTTTGCTTGAGATATTATATATCTGTTTTTTATTGCTGCAATAAGGTGTTTGTGACTGCTGCTCACAAAAACAAAAAAGAATAAAACGAAAAATCCAGCAGAAAAAATTGAAATAGTTGAAGAGAAAAGCCCACTTGCAATTCCTCCGTAATCTAAATCAGATAGTATTTGTGCAATATTAAATTCAGCAAAAAAGGGATCTTCAATTCCAAATGATTGGGCCGAGGTTCTTACAATCTTATCCAATTTTTGCTGATAAAGCGGAAGCTCCTCTCCTAGTCGACTGAAAGAGTCTATAATAAATGTTGACAAAGCCCAGAAGAATGCAATTATTATAAGTATATCAATTAAAGTTGCAATGCTCTGAGGAATTTTTTTCTTAGTTAAAAATACGTTGAGTGGTTCAAAAACAAAAACTAGTAAATATGCTATTACCAATGGAACAATAATAAACTGAAGCTCCTTTAATACTCCGAATAAAACAACTAAACCAATAATAATTATAAAAAATTTAATCGTGGGATCAACGAGAGCTTTTTTCATTTTCTTTGCTTCTTATTCAATTGTAAAAAATTAATTATAACTTTAGATATTAAATTATCATCGATAAAAATAGCAATAAAAGTATATGAAAAAGTATAAAAAAATTATTCCCATTTTAATTTTTGCAGTTTTATCTTCCTGCTCAACGCAGAACCAAAAGAATGTGAAGGTAAACCAAGCTCCCCCGGAATGGAGCTATAATTCAGCAATTTACGAAGCAAATATAAGACAGTATACACCGGAGGGAACATTTGCAGCTTTTGAAGAACATCTTCCCAAATTAAAAGAAATGGGAATTGAAATTATTTGGTTAATGCCAATTCATCCGATCGGAGAAAAAAATAGAAAAGGAACTTTTG
>RCND010000504.1_pt1 | contig 23886 bp, 24 predicted proteins | sample 2041351 | NCBI WGS metagenome assembly RCND01 (sample SAMN09708230, study PRJNA481090) | Marine sediment metagenome, whole genome shotgun sequencing project. | biome: marine sediment; feature: ocean; material: sediment; isolation source: Sewage treatment plant 12B marine sediment (STP12B) ... | reverse complement strand
TTCCGGCACTACCTGATCCAGCAGATCGGATTGTTGATCGAGAACCACGATACGCCGGTACAAATCGGAGTGTCTGACACGCCTATTCCGGTTCATTTCGCCGTAGCGGGGGATCAGAGCATCAGCATCCCGCAGGACGGCGCTGCCGATTTTACCCTTCGCGATTTCTTTGATGTTCCTGATCTCGCCACAACCAATGATGATATTGTGAACGGCACGTATAGTTCGCCCGATGGCGTTGGTGTGCTTGCGCCATTTACGGCTCAACGTGTCGATTATTCACTCGCGCGTCTTTCTCATTATACTGCGACTGACCCTTTGCATTTCCAGAACCACATTCTGTTTACCAACTATCAGTTCTATGTCGCTGAGTTTGAAGCATATGCCCGCAGCCAGTTGGCCGATCCGGAGAGTGGTTATTCCAGCTTTGTCAGTACCGAAAACGCAACGATCACTGACGCCGAGGCGCCGCTGCCCGAGGTCAAGAAGCTGCCGCAAATGCCGACCTATCACCTTAAACGCAGCGATGGGTCCGGCATCACGCTGGTCAACATTGGCGTCGGCCCGTCCAATGCCAAGACCGCGACAGACCACATCGCCGTATTGCGGCCTCACGCCTGGCTTATGGTTGGGCATTGTGCCGGACTACGCAACACGCAGGCGCTGGGCGATTTCGTCCTTGCCCACGGCTATTTGCGCGACGATCACGTCTTGGATGATGACTTGCCGGTCTGGACGCCGATCCCGGCGTTGGCGGAAATTCAGATCGCGCTGGAACAGGCGGTTGCCTCCGTCACGATGCTTGAGGGGTATGACCTCAAGCGCATCATGCGCACTGGAACGGTAGCCACCATCGACAATCGCAACTGGGAATTGCGCGACCAGTCGGGGCCGGTGCAGCGGCTGTCGCAATCCCGAGCCATCGCGCTTGATATGGAAAGCGCCACAATCGCCGCAAATGGCTATCGGTTCAGGGTGCCCTACGGCACGCTGTTGTGTGTCTCTGACAAACCGCTACATGGCGAATTGAAGCTGCCGGGAATGGCGTCGGACTTCTACAAAACGCAAGTAGAACGCCATTTGATGATCGGAATTCGGGCAATGGAGGCGTTACGCGGCATGCCGCTGGAGCGCCTGCACAGTCGGAAATTACGGTCATTTGATGAGACCGCGTTCCTCTGATCACTGGTTTTCGGCCCGAATTACGCAAAAAACCGCTAAAACATGGTGTTTTTCGCTTGCACTGCACCACTAATCGTTGTGTTGATACACCATATTCCGTTACGGTGAAGGAATGAGGCCCTAAATTTCGGGCAGACGAAGGAGACCATAAAATGGCGAAACCAATGACTAAAACCCAACTCGTCGCCGCACTGGCCGATGAAATGGGCACAGATAAGAAATCTGCAGGCGGCGCACTTGAGTCAGTTTGCGCGCTGATCACCCGTGAAGTATCGGGCGGCGGAGCAGTGACCCTACCTGGCGTCGGCAAAATTTACTGCCGCGAGCGGCCAGAACGTATGGTGCGCAACCCTGCCACCGGCGAACAGTTCAAGAAAGACGCTGACAAATGGTCAAAATGACCATCGCGAAAGCACTGAAAGACAGCGTTAACGGCTGATCTTGACCTGAGTTCAGATTAAAGAAAGGGTCGCCCCAATGGGCGGCCCTTTTTCTTTAAGGCGATCAAGACATGGACATGCGCGCAATTGGCATGGGGCTGGCCTTCGCCCTGATGTGGTCATCGGCCTTTACCTCTGCGCGCTTCATCGTTGCGGATGCCTCACCGCTGTTGGCACTGTCACTGCGTTACCTGATTTCGGGGCTACTTGGTGTGATCATCGCGCGCGCTATGGGGCAAACCTGGATTCTGACACCGTCTCAATGGCGGGCCACAGTCCTGTTCGGGATTTGCCAAAATGCCCTGTATCTAGGACTTTTTTTTGTCGCAATGCAAACCATCGAGGCTTCACTGGCAGCCATCATCGCCTCAACCATGCCATTGCTTGTGGCAATCGCCAGTTGGATTTTTTTGGGAGAAAAACTCCGCCCCCTTGCTATCCTTGGATTGATTGCAGGGGTGATTGGCGTGGCGCTGATCATGGGCGTGCGGATTCAGGGTGGCGTGGATCTGTTTGGCCTGATGCTGTGTGCCATCGGCGTACTGGCGTTGACATTTGCCACAATGGCTGTGCGCGGGGCGACGTCCGGCGGTAATTTCCTGATGGTTGTTGGGTTGCAGATGTTGGTTGGCTGTGTGGCTCTCGCCGTCGCAGCAGCCCTGTTCGAAACACCAAGGATCAACCCAAGCTGGCCCCTGCTAATTGCGTTTACCTACACCACATTGCTGCCCGGTCTGGCCGCCACATTGGTCTGGTTCCTGTTGGTCAATAGGATCGGAGCAACGCGGGCTGCGACTTTTCACTTTTTGAACCCCTTTTTCGGCGTCGCAGTGGCCGCATTCTTTTTATCCGAAACCTTGGGCCCTCGCGACATACTGGGAGTTGTGATTATTGCTGGCGGCATACTTGCGGTGCAATTGTCGCGTCAACCGGACAGCGATTGAAACGTAGGTCTCACGTCAACTTTGGTACTTTTGGTTCGACTAAGCTCAAAGCGATAATCCGCCGAGACCTGCAACCATTTTTCTCACCGAGAATGCCTCAAAGCGATAATATCTGAAGTAGCAGCGGACTAAAGCTAACTCCGCAACTGTCCCTTGATTAAAGTCGTGCGCCCCAGCTCAGCGAAGCGTGGCGGCGGGTGTAAAATTCGCCCATCAGGCCAATCAAGATCAGAACCAATCCCACGTAGAGCGGATATTCGATGGATGTGTATCTAGGGTTGTAGTTGATAAATGTGTAACCGCGAGCCTGGTCGATTATGTGAAACAAAGGATTCCAGTCAAACATCGCCAACATGAATGATGGCAGGCTATTGACCACAAACATCTTGCCTGAAGCGATCATATTGAGGCGCTGAAAGATGATGACTACAATAGCGACAGATGCTGGAAACCAAGGCTTTATTGCCAGAAAAACCAGCCCGATTGCAACGCCAGTGAACCAAGCCAGTAGCAACATAGCAAAGGCGCCGATAGGTTGGTCGATCACCACCGGAGTAAAGGCTACGTGATAAACAAACAGAATAACAAAAAGGGATATGATCTGAACATACAAAGATCCCAGTGCCGCGGCGGCGATGGCGACAATAGTATTCATTGGCGCATGATTCATCATCGGGCTGGCGGGGCCCTCCGCTCCGACCACGGCGCCGACAACTTTGGTATGGGTCATGAACAGAAAAATACCGGTCATGATGTAGAGCAGAAAATCACCGCGCAGGGCGGAACCTTTTAGTCCAAGAATGGTGAACATAACATAGAATGCCAGCACCATAATGATGGATTGCACTACGTTCGTCGCAATCGCCATAAACGCATTGCCGTGTGACTTGCGGACATTGCGAACGACCGAGTGGTAGATCAATTCTGCCAGCGCCAGAGCAGACCCCAAACTGGATTGTTTGCGTGTGTATTGAAACATGCCTGATTGGCCCTTTGTTTTTTGGGTACCGTGACAGTGAATTCTTGATGTTCCCTTAGCCTGCCACCATAAAGATGCAGACCCTGATTTTCAACACGTCTGGCAGTAGGAGAAATCTATTGGACTATGCGGTCTTAGTGCCCGTGATGCGCAAACTTGCCCTAGAAGCCGGTGACGTCATCATGGAGATCTACGAATCGGACGATTTTGATGTGAAGGTCAAATCTGATGACAGCCCGGTCACCGCTGCGGACGAAGCGGCAGATGCCATCATATCAACAGGGCTGCGAACTGCCTTTCCGGATATGATGCTGGTGACAGAAGAACAGTCGGCATCACACGCTGCGAAAGGTCATACTTTTCTGATAGTCGATCCTCTAGACGGCACCAAAGAGTTCATCAACCGACGCGGCGACTTCACGGTGAATATTGCGCTGGTTGAAAACGGCATTCCAACCCGTGGCGTTGTCTACGCACCGGCCAAAAATCGGATGTTTTATACTTTGGCTGATGGGCAGTCGGTCGAAGAAACTGGCGCGTTGGATAAGGATCAAATCGGTTCTGTCGCTCCAATATCAGTGTCTAGTCCTGACAATTCCGACCTTATGGTTGTGGCGTCCAAATCGCACCGTGATCAGGCCACGGATGATTACATCGGTAAATATGCAGTCAAAGATATGAAGAGCGCCGGGTCATCGCTAAAGTTTTGCCTGATTGCCACCGGTGAGGCCGACATTTATCCGCGCGTCGGGCGGACGATGGAGTGGGATACGGCTGCAGGCCATGCTGTCCTGAACGGTGCCGGCGGCGCAGTTGTTCGGTTTGATGATCACACACCTCTGGGCTACGGAAAAGACGGTTTCGCCAATCCGTTTTTCATTGCCTATGCACCCGGCGTTGATCTGAAGACCTGCTGATGTCCACATTGATCGTCATCCCAGCGCGCTACGAATCGTCGCGATATCCCGGCAAGCCGCTGGTTGCTTTGAAAGGTACCAGCGGTGTGTCCAAAAGCCTGATCCAGCGGTCTTGGGAGGCGGCGACTGCAGTTCAGGGTGTGGATCGTGTTGTTGTTGCGACGGATGATTCAAGAATACAGCAGGCGGCCGAGGCTTTCGGGGCTGACGTGGTGATGACATCCTCGGATTGCGCCAATGGGACAGAACGGTGTGCCGAAGCGCATGACGCACTGGGCGGTGGTTTCGAGATCATTGTTAACCTGCAGGGTGATGCTCCACTTACCCCGCATTGGTTTGTCGAATCGCTGGTAGCCGGGTTGCGCGCGGCGCACCAAGCCGAAGTGGCAACGCCCGTCCTGCGGTGTGACGGAGACGCGCTGAATGGCCTACTGGCAGATCGCGCGGCTGGGCGCGTAGGAGGGACAACAGCGGTATTTGGACAGGACAAGACCGCACTCTATTTCTCGAAAGAAGTAATTCCTTATGTGAATGACAGGTTCCAAGGCGCAGATGCGACACCGGTATATCACCACGTTGGTGTTTACGCCTATCGACCGAATGCTCTGCGTGCCTATCCAGACTGGCCGACGGGTCCGTTGGAGAAATTTGAAGGCCTTGAGCAACTCCGGTTCATGGAAAACGGCCGCTCGGTTTTGTGTGTTGAGGTTGAGGCAAAAGGCCGACAGTTCTGGGAGTTGAACAATCCCGAGGACGTCACAAGAATCGAGTCGATGATGCAAAAAATGCGTCTTGAGTGACCAATAACAGAGTTCTTGCTGAGTGGCGGAACTGTCCGAAGGCTTCGACACCCTATTTCTGCAGTGATGTGTCAGGCAATCACGCAATAGTGATGATTGATCAATTCGCCCACACAGTTATGGCTTAGCTTCTGGTAGCGCTGGGCACGCGCACCGTCTGCCGGCGTTGAATCAATCGGTCGTTTGATATGTTTTGCTATGCAATCAGCGTGTTACTCGGATCAAGTAGAAGCTGGAAAGGCGACTACAATCTGGTAACGATCACCCAAAGGATGAAAGACAGCATATTTTGAACAATGATCGACAATCCGCCTCTTTTTTGCCTAAATGACGGTATTATACGAGACTATTAAACTTAACATATGCTGTAACGGCCCCATCTTAAAAAGGGGCAGGTCGACCTTGAGGATTTTGTAATGCGCAGAAAAGTAACCAAAGCAATTTTTCCCGTTGCCGGAATGGGCACCCGGTTCCTGCCGGCAACGAAATCAGTTCCGAAAGAGATCATGACATTGGTGGATCGCCCATTGATTCAGTACGCTATCGACGAAGCGCGTGCAGCGGGGATCAAGGAGTTCATCTTTGTAACCTCTCGGGGCAAAGGTGCTTTGGAAGATTACTTTGATCATGCCCCGCAATTGGAACAAGAGCTGCGTAAAAAAGGCAAAGACGAGCTTTTGGAAGTTCTGAAGAGCACCAATATGGACAGTGGTGCTATTGCATATTTGCGCCAGCACAAACCGCTGGGTCTTGGTCACGCGGTGTGGTGTGCTCGCCGCTTGATCGCGGATGAGCCTTTTGCTGTGATCTTGCCGGATGATGTCATTGCGGCTGAAAAACCCTGCTTGCAGCAGATGGTCGAAGCATATGAAGAAACTGGTGGCAACATGGTTGCCGCCATGGAGGTGCCACCAGAAAAGGCATCATCTTACGGTGTGCTTGATGTTCAGGAAGATCTTGGCTCGATGGTTTCGGTCAAAGGTATGGTTGAAAAACCATCTGCCGAAGATGCGCCCTCCAACCTTGCCGTGATCGGACGATATATTCTGAGTCCAACTGTTCTGAATAACCTGAACAAAATGAAAAGCGGCGCCGGCGGCGAGATTCAGCTGACCGATGCAATTGCCGCCGAGATTGGCACTGAGAACGGCGTTTACGGTTATCGGTTCCGTGGCCAGCGTTATGACTGCGGTTCCAAGGCTGGATTTTTGCAAGCGACCGTGGCATTTGGTCTAGCGCGAGAAGAGTTGCGAGTTGATCTTGCTCAGTTCTTGCGGGAAATGGTTTTGGTAGACAAAGCGGCCGAATAAGGCCTCTTTGCAAGGGGGAATATTTGGCCTGTGTGTTAGTGACTGGCGGAGCAGGCTATATTGGGTCGCACGCTTGTAAAGCACTGCGCGCTTCCGGATATACGCCGGTAACTTATGACAATCTGATTACCGGTTGGCGCGATTCTGTCAAATTTGGTCCCTTCGAGCGAGGCGATCTGATGGATCGCGCCCGTCTTGACGAGGTCTTTGAACAATACTCCCCGATTGCAGTCATGCACTTTGCTGCCTTGTCTCAGGTCGGCGAAAGTATGAAAGAACCTGGCAGATACTGGTCAAATAATGTCACGGGGTCGCTAAACCTGATTGAAGCGGCAGTGTCGGTTGGATGTCTTCAATTTGTTTTTTCCTCTACCTGCGCAACCTACGGAGAACAGGACAATGTTCTGCTGGATGAAGAATGCGATCAGCATCCGATTAATGCCTACGGAGCCTCGAAGCGGGCAATAGAAGACATCCTGACAGACTTTGAGGCGGCTTTTGGCCTTAAGAAGGTGATTTTTCGCTACTTCAACGTTGCGGGTGCAGATCCGGAAGGGGAAGTAGGGGAGTTCCATCGACCTGAAACTCATCTGATTCCGCTGATGCTGGATGCGATTGATGGCAAGCGAGACGGCCTGACGATCTTTGGAACCGACTATGATACGCCGGATGGCACCTGCATTCGTGATTACGTACATGTTTGCGATCTGGTTGACGCTCATGTGTTGGGGGTGAAGTGGTTGGAAGATGGTAAGCCGAGCCGGGTTTTCAATCTTGGCACTGGCAGTGGATTCTCTGTGCGCGAAGTGATGGACCAATCGCGTGTGGTCACAAATCGCGCCGTGCCCTACACCGAAGGACCACGTCGGCCGGGGGATTGTACCAAGCTGGTGTCCGGATCGACCCGAGCGGTTCAGGAATTGGGGTGGAACCCGCATCGGTCCGATCTGAAAACCATGATCGATGATGCCTGGAAGTGGCACCAAACCGGCCACTATGACTGCTAATGGATCCGGACGATCATGATCGGTCTTCACAAGGCGCAGGGTGAAAACCTGAGTATCTTTCAAACAGCGTGGGTTTCTTATCGTCTGAGATGGAGACGGCGCCGATTGTTGCTGCGCGCTATGCAAAAGCGCGACGAATTGACCCCAATCATGAACCGAACCGAACGGATATCGGCTTCGGACATCCTGCTGTTTTCTACTGTGCGCAACGAGGTGCTCCGCCTTCCGTTTTTTCTGCAACATTACAGAGATATGGGCGTTAGCCATTTCCTGTTTGTAGATAATGGCAGCGACGACGGGACCGATGCCTATTTGAAGGAGCAGTCGGACGTCTCGTTGTGGAGCACAAGAGACAGCTACAAAGATTCGCGTTTCGGCGTGGACTGGCTGGCCTGGTTGCGCATAAAATTTGCGCACGGACATTGGTGCCTGACAGTGGATGCGGATGAGATCTTGATCTATCCAGATTGGGATAGCAGGCCGCTCAGAGAGTTGACTAACTGGCTTGATCACCGGTCGATTCCTGCCTTTGGCGCGATGATGCTGGAAATGTATCCCAAAGGCCAGACAGACCAAACGCCTTATCATTCCGGTCAGGACCCGGCCGAGATTCTGACCTGGTTTGATGCAACCGGGTATTGGATGGAGCGACAGTGGCCGCTCGGGAATCTGTGGATGCAGGGGGGGGCGCGAGCGCGGGTATTTTTTGCAGATGACCCAGAGCGGGCCCCAACTTTGAACAAGCTACCTCTTGTGAAATGGAACCGGCGATACGCTTGTGTAAACTCAACCCACTCTATGCTGCCGCGCCGCTTGAATCTTCTTTATGATGGTCCGCAGAGCAGCCAATTATGCGGGGTTTTGCTGCACACAAAATTCATACACATGATTGCCGAAAAATCGCTCGAAGAACAGAAACGGGCTGAGCATTTTCACAACGGCGCGCTTTTCGATCAGTATTATGAGCAGCTTAGCAAAAGCCCTGATTTATGGTGCGCACAGTCCGCCCGTTACAATGGATGGCGGCAATTGGTTGAGCTTGGACTGATGTCCGATGGTAACTGGTAAGAACAAAATTGCCTAAATCTCTACTGTTTAGGGTAAGAATGTTTACCAATTCCATGCAAACCCATAGTGGTAGACTAACTACACAAAGAACAAAAAAACGAGCATCGTGTGGCACCAAGGCACCATCAGGAAATTGGGCGGCTCTTGTTGGACAAGAGGTGCGGTAACAATTGCCTTTTTTCTAATGATCATGAGGCCTAAAATTGGGTGTTCTTGAATCATATCGACTGCGAGTCAAACGCAAACGATACCAGGCCCGAGCGCGTCTAAAGCGGCATGAATTGGTGCCACTGCGCGATCTGACCGATGCGATCCGACCCCACGATATTCTGGCCGTCTTGACGATGCGGAACGAACGCCTCCGTCTCGCCTATTTTCTAGACTACTATCGCAAACTGGGGATCAACCACTTTCTGATTGTTGACAACGGCAGTACCGACGGCACGCTGGAATATCTGGCTGAACAGCCGGATGTATCGCTTTGGGAGAGTAAAGGAAGCTATAAGAAAGCCAGATATGGCCTCGATTGGCAGAACTGGCTTCTGAGGAAATATGCCCACAACCACTGGAGCCTTGTTGTCGATACCGATGAGTTTTTGGTCTATCCATTTTGCGACACCCGGCCTCTGCGCGCGCTGACTGATTGGCTTGATTCATCTTCGATCCGGTCATTCAGCTCTATGATGGTCGATATGTACCCAAAAGGCGGATTGAGCGAGCAACCTTATCAGGACGGACAGGACCCATTCGAAATTGCGTGCTGGTTTGACAGCGGCAACTATTCGATCGAAAAGAACCATAAATATGGCAATCTGTGGATTCAGGGTGGCCCGCGCCGCCGTGTCTTTTTTAGCGAGGCGCCCGAAAAGGCGCCGGCGCTGAACAAGATTCCGTTGGTAAAATGGGACAAGCGCTATGTCTACGTTAGCTCGACCCACATGCTTTTGCCGCGCGGGTTGAATCTGGTCTATGATGAGAGTGGCGGAGAAAAAGCATCCGGTGCGCTGTTGCACGCTAAGTTTCTGGACACGTTCTCTGCCAGAGCAGCCGAGGAAGTTGAACGCAAGCAACACTATGCAACCAGCGCAGAATACAAAGCCTATGTCGACAAAATGAATAATGATCCACAGCTTTGGTGCAAATGGTCTGAAAAGTATATAAACTGGAGACAGTTGGAAATACTGGGTCTGATGTCCAAGGGGAACTGGGCATAATGTCAGAGGAAATCACGTGAGCGTCGGGATTGTCATGCTGGTGCACACCGCACTGGGCCGTGCCGAACAAGTCGCCCGACACTGGGCCGCCGTCGGGTGTCCGGTTGTGATTCACGTCGACAAGAACGTGCCAAACAAATCATACGCGCGATTCGTTCAGGCGCTTTCAGATATCCAGCAGCTCCAGTTTTGCGCGCGATTCCGGTGTGAATGGGGGACATGGGGGATTGTCGCGGCATCGCAGGCTGGTTCGGAAATGATGCTGGCTGACTACCCACAGGTTCGGCATGTCTATCTGATGTCAGGGTCCTGTTTGCCGTTGCGCCCCGTTGTTGAGCTTATTGAGTATCTGGAAGCCCGTCCAAGGACAGACTTCATAGAATCGGCGACCACATCCGAAGTGCCGTGGACCGTCGGGGGCTTTGATGATGAACGGTTCACATTGCGCTACCCATTTTCATGGAAGCGTAACCGAGTTTTGTTTGATGCCTATGTTAACCTGCAGCGAAAGCTGGGTCTGACTCGCAAAATGCCGCGTGATCTGACGCCCCACATGGGGTCGCAATGGTGGTGCCTGACGCGACAAACCCTATCCGCAATACTCCAGGATCCGCAACGTAACGAAATTGATCGGTTTTTTCGAAGAGTCTGGATTCCGGACGAAAGCTATTTTCAGACCCTGGCCCGGCAATACTCAACCAAAATCGAAAGCCGTTCTCTGACTCTGTCCAAGTTCGATTTTCAAGGCAAACCCCATATCTTCTACGACGACCATCTACAGTTGCTGCGGCGGTCGGATTGTTTTGTTGCGCGTAAGATCTGGCCACGCGCCAACCGTCTGTATCGGGCATTTCTGACGGACGCGGCAGGCGCCTTGAAGCGGACGGAACCGAATCCACGCAAGATTGACCGTATCTTTGCCAAAGCTGTTGAGCGACGATTGCGGGGTCGTTCGGGGCTCTATATGCAGAGTCGCTTTCCAAATGATGATTGGGCAAACGGTACAACATCTGGTCAGTATTCGGTTTTTCAAGGCTTTTCCGAACTGTTTGAGAATTTTGAACCGTGGCTGACCAAAACAACTGGCGCGCGGGTGCATGGCCATCTGTTCGCACCAGAGCGAGTCGAGTTTGCTGACGGTCAGACTGTGATCAACGGCGCGCTGAGCGACAGCGCAAATATCCGAGACGCAAATCCAGCCTCGTTTTTAACCAGTTTAATCTGGAACACGCGCGGGGAGAGGCAGTGCTTTCAATTTGGGCCCGGCGATCAGCAAGCGATCAATTTGAAAATCTCCAAGGACATAAATGCGCAGGTGTCGGTGATCAGCGGGGCTTGGGCGGTACCGCTGTTTAAGTCAAACCACAATTTTGCGGACATCCGAAAGGAAGCAGCAGAGCTCCAAAAGATCGAAAATGAGCATCTGAGGCTGTTACGGTCGCCCTGGACCAGAGCAAGGGTGCGCATCTGGAGCATGGCCGAATTTATCGAGGCGCCGATGGAGCCCCTTCAAAATATTCTGGATGAGATAGGTCAGATGTCACAGCGCCGGGTTTCAGAAGTTCCGAAAATGGTCGATTTGAATGGCTTTGGTCAATTCCTGCAGAATCTGAAAAACCAGGGTATGCATCCCCATCTTATGGGCGACTTCCCGGCGGAGAATGAGTTGTCCACATCACAGAATCCGATCCGCAAGCCGTATTTGGTGCAGTAACGTCATATGTCTGATCGCTTTGACTATTTTGTGGTGTTTGCCGAGATGCGCACCGGATCCAATCTTCTGGAAGGCAATTTAAATGCGTTCGAAACGCTGACCTGTTTTGGGGAGGCGTTTAACCCAAATTTCATCGGCTACCCTAACAAGACCGAGGTTTTGGGGATTGCGCAATGCATCCGAGATGGTGATCCCGCCACGTTGATCGACGCGATCAAAAGCAAAACCGACGGATTGGGTGGTTTTCGATTCTTTCACGATCATGATGCCCGGGTTCTTGATATCTGCCTGCCCGATCCACGGTGCGCGAAGATTATCTTGACCCGGAATCCGGTCGAAAGCTACGTGTCTTGGAAGATTGCCAGAGAAACAGGTCAGTGGAAGTTGACTGATGTAAGGCGCCGAAAAGACGCAAAGGCGGTTTTTGACGCGGATGAATTCGCGGCCCATCTCGGCAAGATTCAGAGTTTTCAGATGGAGCTGATCAACACCCTGCAAACCACCGGCCAAACAGCCTTCCAAGTGTCATATGAAGATATTCAGGATGTTGAAGTGATGAATGGGCTGGCCCAGTTCTTGGGGCAGCACGGAAAATTGAGGAGTTTGGACAAGAATCTCAAGATACAAAACCCGAGTCCGCTTTCGTCAAAGGTCTCCAACTTTGCCGAAATGGAAGAGGCGCTGTCTCGTCTGGACCCGTTTAACCTCAGGCGTGTTCCGAGTTTTGAACCGCGACGAGGCGCAGTGGTTCCCAGCTATGTTGCAGCTGCAGCAGCCCCGCTGATTTATCTACCGATCCGTGGTGGGCCTGAGGACGTGGTGCTCCAATGGCTTGGGGATCTTGACGGTGTTGGATCGGATGGTTTGCGCACAAAGATGAACCAGAAAGAACTGCGGCAATGGAAACGCAAACGGTTGGGGCACCGGAGTTTCACGGTGCTGCGGCATCCAGTCGCGCGCCTCCATGCAGTGTTTTGCGAGCGGATTCTGAGTACCGGAGAAGGGAGCTATCCCCAAATTCGCCAAGCTTTAAAAAAGCGTTTCAAGGTCCCGCTTCCGCAAAGCGCTACGAATCCCGGATATGACAGGGCAGCGCATCGTGATGCCTTTCATGGGTTTGTGGAATTTGTGCGCGACAACCTTGCTGGGCAGACAGCGATACGGGTCGATGCTGCTTGGTGTACGCAGACGCAGGCTCTGCAGGGTTTTGGCGAGTTTATACTGCCCGATTTTGTCTTCAGAGAGGACGAGCTAGCCGTACAATTGCCAACACTTGCCACGCAGATCGGATATGCTCAGGCCCCGGTGCCGATGAGCGCTGCGCTGGATGAGCCTTTTGCCCTTTCGGACATCTATGACGACGCACTGGAGGCGCAGATCGCCGCAATCTATCAGCGCGATTACATGATGTTCGGTTTTGGCCATTGGTCCGGAGGTCAGGCGGCCTGAACTGACTGCGCTTCGGTTAAAATCGTGTGCAGCGTTGCGGAATCCGGATTGGAACGTAATTTAGTGCAGACTGCCGGGTCGCGCAGCGTGCGCGAGACCAAGGCCAGGGCTTTGAGGTGTTCAACGCCTGCATCTTCTGGTGCAAAGAGGGCAAAGGCGAGATCTACAGGCTGACGGTCTATTGAATTGAAATCAATAGGTTTTTCCAAGAGAATAAAGGCGCCCAAAACTCGGTCGACGCCGGACAAACGCGCGTGCGGCAGTGCTACGCCATGCCCAACCCCGGTCGGTCCTAGCGTTTCCCGCTCCATCAGCGCCTCAACCGTTGCACCTTGAGGCAGTTCGTATGCAGAAAATGCCAAATCGGCCAGATCATGTAAAAGCCGCTTTTTACTCGACGTCGATGCCACGACTTTGACCGCCGAAGGGGCCAGTATATTCGACAATTCCATTCAGGTGCTCCAATAGCGTGCAGGTAGCGCTGCCGTTGTTATTAGGGGTCGATCCAACCGATATTGCCGTCGTCGCGGCGGTAGACCACGTTCACCCCGTTTTTGCCTTCTTTTCGGAACACCAACACGGGTGCACCGGCCAACTCCATTTGCATCACAGCCTCGCCTACCGAGAGGGAAGGGATCTGCATTTGCATTTCTGCAATAATCATAGGTTGAAGCGTTTCAGGCTCAACCTGGTCCGTCTCTGTTTCAGATGCGAGGATATAAGACGACGCGCCAGACAATTCAACCGGTTCCGCACGGTCACGATGGTGATCTTTCAGTCTCCGTTTGTAACGACGTAACTGTTTTTCCATTTTTTCACGGCAGGCATCAAAAGCGGCGTAAATCTCGTGTGAGTGCCCCTTGGCCTGAGCGGTCAGACCGGTGGATAGATGAACTGTGGCTTCACACACAAATTCGCTGGCTGACCGGGAAAATACCACATTCGCGTCCGTCGGTCGTTCGGCGTATTTCTTGACGGCATCGTTCAGTTCGCTTTTCACGTGGGTTTGCAGGGCATCCCCAATATCGATCTGTTTTCCAGTGATTTGATAGCGCATGCAGTCTCCTTTTGTATTTGACACGCGGACGCACCTTGCTTGTGTCAGGCAAGATGAAAGTCAGGTCCGAATGCTGGATTGAGCCATAGAATCTGACGTTGGGGTGTCGGTCCCCGACAAATGGGTCGGACGATTCCGCGAGTCAAAAAGCACAAGCTCCATACCGCCATTTGAGGCGACGATTGGGGGGAGTGTCAACCAAAACTGCGTCAATTGATGTCGGAAAATGGTTAACGTCTTTGGCAACGCCTTAGGAAATCTTGAAATTGTCCCCCAAATAGACCCGGCGCACGTTTTCGTTCTGCACAACTTCGTCTGGGGTGCCGGACATCAGCACCTGCCCGTCGTGTAGGATATAGGCGCGATCCACAATCTCTAGTGTTTCGCGCACATTGTGGTCGGTTATGAGGACACCGATTCCGCGCATTTTGAGATCAGCGACAAGATGCCGGATGTCGCCGACTGAAATTGGATCAACGCCGGCGAAAGGTTCATCAAGCAACAGGTATTTTGGTTTTGCCGCCAAACAACGGGCAATTTCAACCCGTCTGCGTTCCCCACCGGAGAGCGCCAAGGCGGGCGCGCGCCTCAGATGTTCAATGGAAAACTCGGACAATAACTCTTCTAGCCGTTCGCGTCTTTTGTGCCGGTCATCTTCAGTGATATCGAGGATTGCGGAAATATTGTCTTCTACGTTCAGGCCGCGAAAAATGCTCATTTCTTGCGGAAGGTAGCCGATCCCAAGTTGCGCCCGCCGGTACATCGGAAGGTTAGTTACATCCTGCCCATCAATGGTCACACTGCCGCCCTCAGGCATGACAAGACCGGCGACAGCATAAAACGTTGTGGTCTTGCCAGAGCCGTTCGGGCCAAGCAGCGCGACAACCTCGCCCCGGTCAAGATGCATGCTGAAATTCCGAATCACGACTTTTTTGCGATAACTCTTTCGCAATTGCTCGATGTGCAGCCCGGAATGGCCTTCGGTAAGGGTGAGGTTAGGTGCGGCCATTATTTCTTTTCGCTTTGAAATATTGTTTTGACCCGACCGTCCATCTCTGCGGTGCCTGTGATCAAGTTTACCGTCATCTTGTCGCCGCTTACAGCAGCAGTGCCCTGCGTTAACAAGACGTTGGTTGTCATGACGACGGTGCCCGAATCAATTTCATAGTCGGCGCGCTCGGCTTCGGCCTCGTCAGGACCGCTCACCAGCACCACGTCGCCCGTTGCAATAAGTCTTTTGATCGCAGATTCTTCTTCGCTATAAATGACCAGAACCCGCGCCGCTGCCAACCGCATCTCACCCTGGATGACAACCACATTGCCGTTAAAGACTGCGGTCCCGTCCTGCTGGTTAACATCCAGCGTCTCAGCAGTTACCTCAACAGGAAGATTGGGATCCTGTTTCAGGCTCCCAAAAGCAACCTGCGAAGATTGAGCGTGAGCCAATGAATGCCCAAAACCAAGTAAAGCCATGCATAGGCTCAATGCAGTAAAACGCAGGTACGTCACGGAATAACTTTCGTTCGTTTGGGGTCATATATCAGCTTTACCCCGTTTGTGAAAACCATTTGGATATTGTCTCCGGCCTCATCAGATTGCAGTCGCATTTTTCCCGCGTCGATCACGCCCAGCGGCCCATCGGCATTCACCAACCCTTCGGTTTCGGCCTCGACCCGGGATATAACAGACCGCAAATGCTCGGTTTTTACCACATAGCCCTCGCTGTTCGTAATCACCACCGAGCCGCGAAAGACCACTGCGTCCTGATCTGACTCCACCACAGCGGTATTTGCCGTAAGATTGATGCGGCCACCTCGCACGAGATCGATCTGTGCATCGATATCCTCGGCTTCAGATTGTCCCTGGCTGTCCATCGACGGGCGCAAAACACTTGCAGATATGCGGATCTGGTCACCCGCATCCGTAATTCCTGCATAAACTGGTGCGGAAACCCGCTGGGTGCGCAACCGCTCTTGAATTTCGGTTTCTGCAAAGGGAATTGTGGTGGTCGGGTCAATACTGCGTGACAACATAAACATGGTAGACAAAAGGCCAAGCGCAGTCAGTGGCAGGATCACTTTTAGCCAGGCAACCATGCGTGAGTACCTGTCGATCCGCGTCGCCATATCATCCAAGCCCAACGCGCAAACAGTCGTGAATATGCAATAAGCCCTGTGCGTCGGGATTCCCATTTGGATCGACGACAAAAAGGCAGGTGATCTTGCGTTCATTCATGATGGCCACCGCGGTTTCAGCGAGCGCCTCAGGAGAAACTGTCGTTGGTTCTTTGGTCATCACATCCGCCGCAGTAAGTGACAAAAGCCCCTCCATATGCCGCCGCAAGTCTCCGTCTGTGATAATCCCGATCAGCGCGTGATTGGCATTACACACGCCTACGACACCAAAACCCTTCTGGCTGATCTCGATCAGAGCATCACCCATTTTGGTGTCTCCCGTCACCATCGGTATCGCTTCACCACCGTGCATCAGATCACGTACGCGGCTCAATTGCGCTCCGAGTTTTCCGCCGGGGTGAAACTCGCGGAAGTGTTCCGGTGTAAATTTGCGGTGCTCCATTAGCGCAACAGCCAGCGCGTCACCCAGCGCCAAAGTCATGGTGGTCGACGATGTTGGGACGACGCCCGTACCACAGGCCTCTGCCGCCCGAGGCAGGATCAATCCGACGTCAGATTGCCTGATTAGGGTCGATTCTGCACGGCTTGCGACCCCGATCATCGGAATGCCGAAACGTCTGGTGTAAGCAATAACATCGGCCAGTTCCGGAGTTTCGCCGGAATTGGACAGGACCAGCGCCACGTCACCCTGCGCCATCATGCCCAGATCGCCATGGCTCGCCTCGGCCGGGTGCACAAAGTGCGCCGGGGTTCCCGTACTGGCAAATGTTGCCGCGATCTTGCGTGCAATGTGTCCGGACTTGCCCATGCCAAGGACAATCACACGCCCGGTGGCGTCGAGCAGCAACTGGACGGCTTCCGCAAAACTGCCATCCAGTTCAGCCGAAAGCTGTTCGAGCGCTCTCGTTTCCGTGTCGATCACGCGGCGGGCGGTGTTCAGAAATATCTCAGGCCCAGTCATGTGCGTTTTCCTTTAAGAATGCGCAAAGATGTCGGTTTCAGGCCAACCGGCCAAATCAAGTTGCGCGCGCGTCGGCAGAAAATCAAAACAAGCCTGTGCTATCTCCATGCGGCCCTCCCGCACCAGCATTTCGTTCAGAGTTTCGCGCAATTTGTGCAGGTACAAAACGTCTGATGCGGCATATTCTGTCTGCGCCTTGCTCAACTCTTTTGCCCCCCAGTCGCTTGATTGCTGCTGTTTGGACAGATCAACCCCAATTAGTTCCTGTGTCAGGTTTTTCAACCCGTGTCGGTCGGTGTACGTACGCACAAGACGACTGGCGATCTTGGTGCAATAAACCGGCGCGGATAGCGCACCAAATGCGTGATACATGGCGGCAATGTCAAAGCGACCGAAATGGAACAGCTTCAACACATCCGGGTCTTGCAGCAGGGCGCACAGGTTCGGCGCTTCAGTCTGGCCCAAACCAATCTGTACAATATGTGCATTTCCATCACCGCCTGACAGCTGCACAACGCACAGCCGATCTCGGTGAGGGTTCAGCCCCATGGTTTCGCAATCGATCGCCACGATGGGCCCAAGATCAAGCCCGTCTGGCAGATCCGTTTTGTAAATGTGATTTGTCATGGTCGTCCTATATCGCGGCTTGCAAGGATGGGAAAGAGAGCGGTTGATCAACAGCCAAACCAACCTTGGTAGCTGATCTCATGCGGGACCAGATTGGCTGGCAGACTCTAATGGCCTTATTTGTCGACGCATTGGAAAACGGCAGCCCGGTGATGCTAATGATAGGCATTCATTGTCAGTAGTTCATATTCGACCACCTTGTCGCCGTCCTGATTGAACAGCGTGACTTGCCAACGCACTTCTCCATATTCGTCATTTCGGCGCATTTTGGCTTTGACTGTCAGGGTGACTTTGATGCTGTCTCCGGCCTGAACCGGCTTCAAGAAGCGCAGATTGTCGAGACCGGTGTTTGCCAGAACCGGGCCGGGGTTGGGCTCGACAAACAGTCCTGCTGCAAAAGACAGCAACAAATAACCATGTGCGACGCGACCAGGGAAAAACGGGTTTGCCTTTGCCGCGACATCATCCATGTGGGCGTAAAATGTGTCGTCGGTGAATTGGGCAAAATGGTCAATATCGTCCAGCGTGATTACGCGCTGTTTTGTCTCGATGGTCTCGCCGACGTCGAGTTGCGTAAAGCTGCGGGTAAACGGATGCGCTGGCGGTTTGGATTGCTTTGCGCCTGTGACATATCTGTTGGTGATCGCGGTCAGCATATCGGGGCTGCCCTGAATGGCGGTGCGCTGCATGTAGTGCATGACACTGCGCACGCCCCCCAGTTCCTCACCACCGCCTGCACGTCCCGGCCCGCCATGAACCAGGTGCGGGAGAGGCGAGCCGTGACCGGTGCTCTCGGACCTGCTGCTGCGGTCGTTGATATAGATGCGACCATGATATGCAGCAACACCAAGGGTGATCTGGCTCGCGACGTCCGTGTCGTGGGTGATCACAGAGACAACAAGACTGCCCAGTCCTTTGTTCGCCAGCTTTACTGCATGATCCACATCGCGATAGCCCATGATAGTTGAAACCGGGCCGAACGCCTCGGTGTCATGCACCCGCTGGGCAGAATCTGGCGCCGGTGAGTGAAAAAGCAAAGGCGACATGAAGGCCCCCTTTTCGGCGCCTTCGACACCCAATTCGGTGCCAAAGACCAGATCTGCCTCGGCCCCAAGGATCGCAACCTTGGCCAGAACGTCCTGTTTCTGCTGATTAGACACTAATGCGCCCATTGCTGTGGCTGGATCCCACGGCATGCCGACTTTGGTATTGGCCAGCCTTTTTGACAGGGCCGCGATGACGGCATCTACCTGCTTTTCGGGTGCAATTATCCGGCGAATGGCGGTGCACTTCTGCCCGGCTTTGGATGTCATCTCGTGGTGGGCTTCTTTGATGAAGATGTCAAATTCCGGGGTTCCGGGGCTGGCGTCAGGGCCAAGAATCGAGGCGTTCAGACTATCTTGTTCTGCGACAAAGCGGATTGAATTTTGCAGGATGTGAGGTGCGGATCGAAGCATCAGCGCGGTTTGGGCGGAGCCTGTGAAGCTGACCACATCCTGACAGTCCAGTTGATCCAGCATGGCCCCCAGACCGCCACTAACTAGCTGCAACACCCCGTCCGGCAGAATGCCACTGTCGATCATCAGACGGACGCAGAGTTCGGTCAGATAACACGATGCGGTGGCGGGCTTGACGATGGCGGGGACGCCCGCAAGCAAAGTTGGCGCCAGCTTTTCCAGCATGCCCCAGACCGGGAAGTTGAATGCGTTGATATGAATCGCGACGCCAAGCCGCGGCGTGCAGATATGCTGGCCAACGAACGTGCCCTTTCGCGACAGTTGTTCCACATCTCCGTCGACATAGACCTGCCCGTCGGGCAGCTCCCGACGGCCTTTGGAGGCGTAGACAAACATCGTGCCGATACCGGCGTCGATGTCGATCAGATTATCCGCTTGTGTGGCCCCAGTGTTGAAAGAAAGATCATAGAGCGCTTGTTTGTAACGGTTAAGGTGCGCCGCCAGCGCCTTGAGCATCCGGGCACGATCGTGAAATCCGAAGGCGCGCAGGGCGGGGCCGCCGACGTTTCTGGCGTATTCCAGCATCGCTTGCACATCGAGAGTGTCATTCCCGGCTGTTGCAAACGGCGCTCCGGTGACCGCGTTTGCGATATTGCGTGCACCGGGGCCGGACGGAATCCAGTGCCCTGCTGCGTAGTTGTGAATGTCCAGCATCTTAGTGACCTTCATATTCAACGGTGACGGCTTCGCTGACGGGATAGCACTGGCAGGTCAGCACATAACCTTGTGCAACCTCGTAGTCTTCCAAAGCGTGGTTGGCGATCATCTCTACCTCACCGCTTGTCACTTTGGCGCGGCAGGTTGAGCAAACCCCGGCGCGGCAGGCGAAAGGTGCATTAAGATCATGTTCCAGGGCGGCTTCAAGGATACACTGATCTCTGCGCATTTTGAATTGACGAGCGGCACCGTCGATACTGATTGTGACCGCAACCTGATGTCGTGCTTTGTCAGTCCCGGCAACTTTGGGGCGCACCTTGGCCTGACCTTTTTGGCTGGCGTTGAACAGTTCAAATTTGATCTGCTCTTTCGTCAAACCATGGCCCTGCAAAGCGGAAGAGATCGCCAGCATCATTGGTTGCGGGCCGCAGATAAAAGCAGTGTCTACGCTGGCAATATCAATCCAATGCGCAAACAAATCGCGACATTTATCCGCGTCAATACGCCCGGTGAACAGGTCAATCTCTTGTGCGTCACTTTCCAGTACGTGGATCACTGCAAGACGACCCATGTACAGATTCTTCAGATCCTCCAGTTCTTCTCGAAACATGATCGTGTTGACGCCTCGATTGGCGTAGACAAGCGTGAATTGCGAACCGGGTTCCCGGGTCAGAACGGTTTTGAGGATCGACAAAACAGGCGTGATGCCGGAGCCGCCAGCAAACCCAAGATAGTGCTTCGCCGCACTGGTATCGAGGCAGGTGTGAAACTTGCCTGAAGGCGGCATCGCCTGCAGCGTGTCGCCCACCGCCAATTCAGTATTGGCCCAGGTCGAAAATGCACCGTCATCAACCCGTTTGATCCCTATCTGCAGGATACCATCATCTTTGCCCGCACAAATCGAATAGTTGCGCCGCAACTCTTGCCCGTCAAAATCGCGCCTGAACGTCAGGTACTGGCCGGGGATGAAGTCAAATGTCCTAGGCTCGGATGGTTTCAGGGTCACAACAACCGCGTCGCGTATGGTCTTGTGAATGTCTGTGACTGTCAGGTCGTAAAATTGTGCCATACGTATGGCCCCCTCAAATACATTTGAAATAGTCGAATGGCTCTAAACACGTCTGGCACCGCCATAGCGCCTTGCACGGGGTCGATCCAAACTGACTGATCCGCTCCAGATCAGATCCACCGCATTGAGGACAGCGCTCTGGTTCGCCCGTGGGCTGAGGCGGTGCGATGCCATGTTTTTCAAGTTTGCCGCGCGCGTCATCACTGATCCAGTCTGTAGTCCATGGCGGCGAAATTTGTCGTTTCATCTCAATCTTCTGGAGTCCATGACTCCGCAACGCGGTCACGATATCCAGACTGATGATCGATGTGGCCGGGCAACCGGAATAGGTCGGCGTGATACTGACGCACAGCGTGTCGACTTGCCATTCCACACCCCTCACGATGCCAAGGTCCACGACCGAAACAACTGGGATTTCGGGATCCGGTACAAAACTCAACCATTCCCACACCTGATCAACCGAAGGTTTAGACCGGCCTACCACGTGGCACCCGGATATGCGCGTTGCAGCCATTGCATTTGGGTCAGGATGTGTCCCAGATGCTCTGAATGTCGCGTGCCGGTTCTGCCCCCGTTTTGGGCGAAATCGCTGTCGGGAATGGCCAGCGTAGCTTCTTTCAGCACAGGCCCGATCACGCTGTCATATTCGACGCGCAGGCTGGCCGGGTCAGGCGCAAGGCCGATTTTGACCAATGCATCATCGGTCACATCCCCGATGAACATTTCGCCGACATAAGGCCAGAGCAAGTTAAGCGCTGATTGCATTCGCGTGTGGCTTTCCTCAGTTCCGTCACCCAGTCCGACAACTGTCCCCGACGAACGTTCGAGGTGATAGGTCGCCTCCTTGCTTGCTTTGGCGGCAATCGCGGCAACGCGGGTGTCTTTGCTGTTGATCAAGTGGCTTAATTGGATCGAATGCCAGGCATCAAACAAGAACTGGCGCAGCAAGGTCTGACCAAAATCACCGTTGGGTTGTTCGACCAGCAGCAGATTGCGAAAATCCCAGACATCGCGCAAAAAAGCGAGGTTGTCAGCATCGCGTCCTTGCCCTTCGACTTCACCGGCAAGCCCCAGCCACATTTGGGTCTGTCCAATCAGGTCCAGCGCAGTATTGGCAAGGGCAATATCTTCCTCCAGAACAGGTGCGTGACCACACCATTCCGACACCCTGTGGCCCAAAATCAGGGTGTTGTCGCCCATCCGCAATAGGAACTCAAAAAGCGGGTCAACATCCTGATCAGACACTACATCGCCCCCACATCATCTGGAATGTCAAAGAAGGACGGATGGCGGTAGACCTTGTCGTTTGCAGGTTCAAACAGGGGACCCTTTTCGCTGGGTGCAGAAGCGGTGATATGGACGGCCTCTACCACCCAGAGGCTCACCCCTTCATTGCGGCGTGTATACACGTCACGGGCGTTCTTGATCGCCATTTCCGCGTCCGGCGCATGCAGGCTTCCGACGTGGCGGTGACTGAGGCCATGCTGGCCGCGAATAAAGACTTCCCACAGGGGCCATTCAGATTTCATGATTGTCTTCCTGATTCTGCCGCGCACTTGGCGGTGCGTTTCTTTTCGGCGTGTGCCATCAGGCCGTCACGAACCCATTCGCCATCATCCCAGGCCTTGTTGCGGGCGTTCAGACGTTCGACATTGCAGGGTCCATTGCCAGACAGAACATCAAAAAATTCATCCCAATCAGGTTGAGTAAAATTGTAATGGCCGGTTTCAGGATCGCGTTTTAGATGCTCATCCGGAATGCTCAGCCCCAGATACTCGGCCTGCGGTACCGTCTGATCAACAAATTTCTGGCGCAGTTCGTCATTGGTATTGATTTTGATTTTCCATGCCATTGATTGCGCAGAATGCACAGAATCTGCATCAGACGGCCCAAACATCATCAGCGCTGGATACCAGGTTCGGTTCAGCGCATCCTGTGCCATTTTGCGCTGGGCGGGCAGGCCGTAGGCCATCTTCATCATGATGTCAAAGCCCTGACGCTGGTGAAACGATTCTTCTTTGCAGATACGGATCATCGCGCGGGAATAGGGACCGTAAGATGTGCGTTGCAGCGGCACCTGGTTCATGATCGCTGCGCCGTCGACCAGCCAGCCAACAGCGCCCATATCGGCCCATGTTAGTGTCGGATAATTGAATATTGACGAATATTTCATCTTGCCGGAAAGGAGATCTCGGGTCAGGTCATCACGGGTCACACCCAGCGTCTCTGCACCACAATAAAGATAGAGCCCATGTCCGGCCTCGTCCTGTACTTTTGCGAGCAGAATTGCTTTGCGCTCCAGCGTGGGCGCGCGGGTGATCCAGTTGCCTTCAGGCAGTTGGCCGACGATCTCGGAATGGGCATGCTGGCCCATCTGGCGGATTAGTGTCTTGCGATAGCCCTCTGGCATCCAATCCTTGGGTTCAATCTTCTCGCCGGCGTCTATACGGGCCTGAAACGCGCGTTCATCGGGCGACATGTCCTCATAAGATTTCACAACCTTACCGGTGGAAGATACCATTTGCGCATACATGATCTTATCCTTTCAAGCCCGTTCAAGGATCAGGGCGACGCCCTGCCCAACCCCGACGCACATCGTACAAAGCGCGTAGCGTCCGCCACTGCGTCTGAGCTGGTAGGCAGCAGTCATCACCAGCCGAGCACCCGACATACCCAGCGGATGCCCCAACGCTATCGCTCCGCCATTGGCGTTTACATGAGACGCGTCATCCGGGATGCCCAGCGCACGAAGGGTGGCAAGGCCTTGCGCGGCAAACGCCTCGTTCAGTTCTATCACATCCATCTGGTTGATGGTAAGTCCCGCGCGACCAAGCACTTT
>RCND010000417.1_pt1 | contig 23917 bp, 19 predicted proteins | sample 2041351 | NCBI WGS metagenome assembly RCND01 (sample SAMN09708230, study PRJNA481090) | Marine sediment metagenome, whole genome shotgun sequencing project. | biome: marine sediment; feature: ocean; material: sediment; isolation source: Sewage treatment plant 12B marine sediment (STP12B) ... | reverse complement strand
TTACAAACAGTTCCTGAATATTTTGATTGGGTCACCTTTCTTAATGTAAAGGGAATAGCATCGGGTCCTGTAATGGATATTTTCAATGATGACAATCTTACCAAAACCTACGGGATAAACTATAAAGTAGCGGTAAATCAATAGCCATGGAACTAATGGATTTTTTCACGGACTATACCTTGCGTACCATTACGCTAGGCACCGCTATTTTGGGTGCTGTTTGTGGCATGCTGGGCAGTTTTGCTGTTCTACGTAAACAAAGCCTTTTAGGGGACGCAATTTCACATGCTGCGCTTCCAGGAATCGCGATTGCCTTTTTAATTACTGGGGTTAAGGATGCAAACTATATTTTATTAGGGGCACTTGTTAGTGGTCTTGTGGGAACCTTTTGGATTAAGGGTATTGTAAAGCGTACACGATTAAAAAGTGATACAGCCCTAGGGCTCATTCTTTCTCTATTTTTTGGTTTTGGAATGCTACTCCTCACCTTTATTCAAAAAATGCCAAACGCGAACCAAGCGGGCCTAGATAAATACCTTTTTGGTCAAGCCGCAACCTTGGTAGAGAAGGATGTGTGGATTATGGCCACTGTAACCGGTATAAGTCTATTGGTACTCCTTTTATTTTGGAAAGAGCTTAAACTCTTACTATTTGATGCGGATTATACCAAAACCTTGGGCTTCAACACCCGTTTCTTAGATATTTTAATCACCACTTTTATCGTACTAGCTATCGTACTGGGCCTGCAAACCGTAGGGGTAGTACTCATGAGTGCTATGTTACTCGCTCCTGCTGCAGCTGCTCGGCAATGGACCAACAGTCTAGGCGTTATGGTTATTTTAGCTTCGATTTTTGGAGCATTTTCAGGGGTTTTTGGAACAGCGATTAGCGCAAGTCAGAACAACCTATCAACAGGGCCTGTTATTGTTTTGGTGGCAGCGGCTTTTGTGGTTATTTCCTTTATCTTTTCGCCTGGGCGCGGATTATTATTTAGAGAAATTCGTTTTAGAAGAAACCGCAGGGAACTCCACTTTAAAAAGACACTGACCTTTATGTACCACATTGCAAAGAACCACGAAAATGTATCGCATCCGCATGCCATTCGTATCCTTAATAATTTTCAAGGCTTTACCAGAAAAACATTAACCAAATTAGAAGAAAAACAGTTCATACAAATCCAAGGTAACGACTGGGCCATGACGGAAAAAGGCTATGTGGAAGCGGAATCTATTTTCAACCAAATAGGAAAAGATAATGACTAACGCGCAACTAGAAATACAACTAATTGCAGCACTGGTAGCCGTTGCCTGTGCTCTGCCGGGTACTTTTTTAGTACTCCGTAAAATGGCCATGATAAGTGATGCCATTAGTCATGCCATCCTCCCCGGTATCGTATTAGGCTTTTTCATAACACAAGACTTGAATTCGCCCTTACTTATTTTACTCGCAGCACTTACTGGGGTCATTACCGTAGTGCTAGTGGAATTCATTCAAAAAACAGGGTTGGTAAAAGAAGATACGGCTATTGGATTGGTTTTTCCAGCCTTGTTTAGCATCGGGGTTATTCTAATCGCAAAAAATGCCAATGATGTTCATTTAGATATCGATGCCGTACTCCTAGGCGAATTAGCATTTGCCCCCTTTGACCGACTCTTTATTTCGGGAACCGATATGGGACCTAAATCGCTCTGGGTCATTGGCACTATTTTACTGATTTCCGTAGTACTGTTATTCTTATTCTTTAAAGAGTTGAAATTGAGTACGTTTGACAAAGGCTTGGCCACGACCCTAGGATTTTCGCCAGTGATATTACATTACGGACTTATGACGGTTTCCTCAGTCACTATAGTGGGTGCTTTTGATGCCGTAGGCGCCGTTTTGGTCGTAGCACTCATTATAGCACCTGCTGCAACGGCTTATTTACTTACCGATGATTTAAAACGAATGCTGTTGTTAAGCTGTTTGTTCGGAATAATTGCTGCCATAGCTGGTTATTGGATGGCAAATATTCTGGACGCTTCTATTGCTGGCTCCATGACCACCGTTTTAGGTATGCTGTTTTTATTCGTTTACCTGTTTTCACCAAAACAAGGGGTGTTGTACGGATTTTTCAGGGAACGGCAGCAACGTGTAGAAGTCTCTCTTTTGATATTTCTACTGCACCTTCAAAACCATACAGAGGAGGAAGAACGCCACGTAAACCACCTTCGAGAGCATATTAATTGGCAGAAAGTCCGCGCGAAAACCGTACTGGAACTTGCCGCAAAGAACAACCTCATTCATACCTCAAACCAAATTATTTCCCTAACGGACAAAGGCCAAGAATTCACCGATGAAGCTTTAAAATATATTACTACAAATAAGGCTACTGCCATTGAGGAACTTAAGGAACGGTTTTTCTTGTTTAGGGGGTAATCATCTTACTTTTAAAACATAGTAAATCTCTTCCGCCACTTGTTGTTGGAATATGCTTTTATTGTTAGCATCCAATTAGAACTTAAATACACTCCTTTACATAAAAAATTATATATTTAAGGAATGGAATATAGCCGTACCCTACTCCTATTGTTATCAGTTTTATGTTCCATACCGTGTTTTTCACAAAAGGAAGTTCCGGCAGACTACGCTCAGAAACTCAAAGGCTCAGAGCTGGTTATAGATATGATCTCCATACCCGCTGGTAATTTTAGGATGGGGAGTTCTACATTGGAGGAAAATAGAAATGAAGATGAGGGTCCAACGCATACGGTTCAAATCGATGCTTTTTGGATGTCTAAATATGAAGTTACCTGGGAGCTATACAACCTATACATCAATAGAAATATTGATGCCGTTTTTAATAAAGTAAAAGGTTCGGAAGTAGAACTAGCGGTAGATGCCGTAGCAGGTGCCACCGTTCCTTATGTAGATATGAGTTTGGGAATGGGTACCGAGGCTGGATTACCCGTAGGAAATGTTACCCAGCTTGCAGCATCCACGTTCTGTAAATGGTTGTCAGCAAAAACGGGATATTTTTATCGCTTACCTACAGAGGCAGAATGGGAATATGCAGCGCGAGCAGGCACTACTACTGCGTATCATTTTGGCGATGATACTACACATTTGGATACCTATGCTTGGCATTACGAAAACAGTGATAATACCTATCATACTATTGGCCAAAAAAAACCAAATCCATGGGGGCTTTATGATATGTATGGAAATGTAGCCGAATGGACTTTGGACCAATATATTCCAGAAGCTTATCAAAAAAGAGGGAAAACAAGCATGAATCCCTGGGAAGTTGCCACAACCGAATATCCAAGAGCTGTACGTGGTGGCTCTTATGATGATGATGCCAAGACGTTAAGGAGTGCCGCTAGAACACCTTCTAAAGAACGATGGAAGATGCGAGATCCCCAATTCCCCAAAAGTAAATGGTGGAATACGGATGCGCCTTTTGTTGGGTTTAGACTCGTACGGCATGCAGCTACGCCAACAACAGCCGAAATGAAAAAATACTGGAACCAAGAATTATAAAACTATAAAAACTGAAAACATGGGGGAATTAGATAAATTAAAACAGGATGTATTAACACCATCCAGAAGAGGTTTCGTTAAAAATAGTGCTTTATTGACGGCAGGAATGTTATTACCTGGTATGGAAATGAGTGCTATGGTAAACGTTTTTAATGATAAAAAATTGAAAATTGCCGTAGTAGGCTGCGGTGGTCGTGGTACAGGAGCTGCCAACCAAGCATTAAAGGCCGATGAGAATGTAGAACTGGTTGCCATGGCAGATGCTTTTCAGGATCAATTAGACAAAAGCTTCACCAACCTACAAAAAGCGTATGAAGGTACTGGTAAAATAAATGTAAAAGACAAACACAAGTATGTAGGCTTCGATGCATACAAAAAGGCCATTGACCAAGCCGATGTGGTTATTCTGGCAACTCCTCCCGGATTTCGGCCTTATCATTTTGAATATGCCATTAACGCAGGCAAACATGTTTTTATGGAAAAACCAGTGGCTACCGATGCTCCTGGAATAAGGAAAGTACTAGAAATGGCAAAGGTTGCCAAAGAGAAAAAATTAAACGTGGTCGTTGGACTTCAACGCCATTATCAAAATAATTACATCGCCATTGCCGAAAAAATTAAAGAAAATGCGATAGGAAAAATAACCTCAGGACAAGTGTATTGGAACAGCGCTGGAGTTTGGGTGCGTCCCAGAAAACCGGGTCAGACAGAAATGGAGTACCAAATGCGAAATTGGTATTATTTCAATTGGCTCTGCGGAGACCATATCTTAGAACAGCACATCCATAATATTGATGTAGCTAATTGGTTTTTGGGAGAATATCCTATTTCTGCCCAAGGTATGGGTGGCCGACAGGTACGCACGGGAATAGACCACGGTGAAATTTTTGACCATCATTTTGTTGAATTTACGTATCCAAGCGGAGCTGTGATATCCAGCCAATGTCGCCATCAGCCGGGCACATGGTCTAAGGTTGGTGAAAATTTTCAAGGAACCAAAGGACGTATAGATATGAAAGACGCGGGCACAGCTAGTATTGTAGATCTGGAGGGCAATACTGTTTTTGAACATCGTGGCAAAAACGATCCTAATCCTTACCAAGTAGAGCATGACAGACTATTCGCCTCCATACGAAACAAAGAGGTTATTAGCGATGCGGAAAACGGTGCAAAAAGTACCATGACCGCCATATTGGGAAGAATGGCTACCTATTCCGGGAAAGTAATTACCTGGGATGAGGCTATTAAATCTGAAAAACTACTATTTCCTAAAGAGTTGAGTTGGGATGCCAATCCACCAACGATGCCAGACGAGCATGGGCGCTATCCAATTCCGACTCCAGGAAAAACCGATGTTCTTGGGTAATCTGTTTATGAAATAAAGTATCGATTCCGTACATAGTGCCGCCAAGTTAACGAGGTTCTTTTCGATGAAAATAGCCTGATAGGATGCTACTTCATAAATAATAATGGGTTATTAATCGCCTTTATTTTTTTAAATTTAGTCATGGGAGAGTCTAAAGTCAAAACTGATAAACATGAGGAAGGTAGTTACCTAGAGGTTCTAGCTGGCTTGCATAAAGAACTAGTTCACCTTCAAGAATGGATAAAATCTCAAGGATTGAAGGTGGTTATTATCTTTGAAGGGAGGGATGCTTCTGGTAAGGGCGGCACAATAAAAAGAATTACCGAACCCTTAAATCCACGCACCTGTAAAGTAGTTGCTTTAGGTATACCCACGGAAAAGGAAAAGACACAATGGTATTTTCAGAGGTATGTGGCGCACTTACCCGCAGCTGGTGAGATGGTGCTTTTTGATCGAAGTTGGTATAATAGGGCTGGGGTAGAAAAGGTAATGTCTTTTTGTTCTAATGATGAATATGATGAGTTTTTGCGATCCTGCCCGGATTTTGAACGTATGCTCGTTCGGTCCGATATTATTCTCCTGAAATACTGGTTTTCGGTGAGTGATGAAGAACAGGAAAAGCGCTTTAAGAGCCGTTTGAAAGATCCTTTGAAGCAATGGAAATTTAGTCCTATGGATTTAGTATCACGTTCAAAGTGGCTAGAATACTCCAAAGCAAAAGATGATATGTTTGCCCATACAGATACCAAACAGGTTCCTTGGTATGTAGTAAAGGCAGACAATAAGAAAAGCGCACGACTAAACTGTATTAGTCATATTTTGAATCAGATTCCATATGAAAAAATGGATTTTCCACATACGAAGCTACCCCCTTTGCCTAAAAATGTTAGTTATGTGCGCCCACCTATAAAGTATCAGACATTTGTACCTGAAAAGTACTGAAATTGGATACGCTCATGTAGGAATCATACCTCTGATAGCGATAATTAAATTGGTTTAGCCCGTAGATAAAGAACACATAGGGATTAAAGATTCCCCTACTCACCACTTCTATAATACCACTGAAAAAATTAGGTTAAGTTCAATTCTCTGAACCACAAAAATCATTACACTCCTGAATGAACTGATTCTTAAACCAATAGAAGAATTCGAAAAAATTATGTCCTCGTTGCTCATACCAACAGCAACATCCAAAACGTCCAAAACGTCCAACGTAAATATTATTCATTTTCAATACTATCCTTTCATTTCTAGCTAACAATACGCAATCGCATTTTAAATCTTAGGAGTCATCTTATTCCTTAAGCTAACAAATAAATTCGAAAAATTTTATAGGAGAAATCGCAGAAGGAATTTGCAATTAATTTACATTATACTTAATTTAATTTTAAGAATAAATTATTGATATTATGAAGTTAGCACAATCCTTCAACTTAGTCACTTTATGATAAAGAAATCATTTTTTTACATTTTTCTAGTTGTACTTGGCGCTATCTTATTTTTTAACCCAAATTTTAAAACAATTACCGCGGGTGTTGCCATTTTACTTTTTGGCATGATCATGTTGGAGGAAGGTTTTAAAGTTTTCACCAAAGGGCCGCTCCAAAACATCTTAAAAAAAGCGACGGATAAATTACACAAAAGTATTGCCGCCGGGGCCGTGGTCACTGCCTTTATCCAATCAAGTTCTTTAGTGTCGGTAGTTGCCATTTCATTTATAAGTGCTGGATTGATTAGTCTGAGTGGTGGAATGGGATTAGTTTTTGGGGCAAATATTGGGACTACAGCCACCGCATGGCTAGTAGCTGGATTTGGTTTAAAAATAAAAATATCTGCTTTAGCAATGCCCATGCTCGTATTCGGTATTATTTTTTCCTTGCAAAAAAGAGTTGCGTTACGGGGAATAGGTAATATCCTAGCCGGATTGGGGTTTTTCTTCTTGGGAATCCATTATATGAAAGAAGGTTTTGATGTGTTTAAGGAGTACCTTGATCTAACCCAGTATGCTATTCCAGGATTTTTAGGAATCATTATTTATACCGGAATTGGCATTTTAATAACCACTATTCTCCAATCCAGCAGTGCAACATTGGCTTTGATTTTAACTGCTTTGGCTGCCGGACAAATTGAATATGAGAATGCTCTGGCACTGGCCATAGGGGCAAATATTGGCACAACAATTACAGCTATCTTAGGCTCCATAAGTTCTAATATTGCTGGCAAAAGACTAGCCGGAGCTCATTTAATATTCAATTTACTTACTGGGGTGGTTGCCTTGGCTATCATATTTCCTCTTGCCGACTTGGTGAATTATCTTTCCGATGCAGTAGGTATTGCTAACGATGATTTTACACTAAAATTGGCGATGTTCCATACCATTTTCAATGTCTTAGGCGTGATTTTAATGCTACCGCTAATAAAAATAACGGAAAGATTCTTGATGCGATTTTTTAAGGAAAAGCCAGATAAAGGATTGGAGGTACCCAAATATTTGAACGAAAGTATTTTGAAGTTTCCAAGTACCGTTGTTTCGGCTCTTATAAAAGAATCGAAGTATTTGTATGAAAATGCAGTTTTTAAAATAGTCACGCACGCCCTGAACATCCATAGAAAAGATATTAAATCTGATTTAAAACCAAAAGAAATTATCGAGAGCTCAAAGGAAGATTTTAAAACTGATGTAAGGGATTTATACTACAGCAAGGTTAAAACAATTTATGGAGAAATTATCCGGTACGCAACTACTGCCCAAGGCACCTTGAAGATGAGTCAAAGCCAAAATGATAGAATTTCCGTGATTATAGTGGCCAATCGTAAAATGATTGAGATTATAAGGGCTGTTTTAGAGATTAGCTTAAATGTATCTCGTTATCTAAATTCAGAGAATGTTCATATGGCCAATGAGTACGACAAGTTTCGTAAGAAAATAGTAAAAGTCTTGCGAATCATCTATTTGTTTAGGACTCATGAAGATAAAGAACTGTATTTAGACAAGCTATTGGTACTTAGAAACAAGGCGAAAGAAGGAAGATATCAAACGAACAAATCTATTAATACATTGATAAGGCAAAATCTAATTACCGCTGAAATGACTTCTTCACTAGTCAATGATAAGGAAAATCTGAATGAAATTACTAAAAATTTGATTTCAGTAGCAGAACTTCTCTATGGAGAAAAAGATTCTTTATTGGAAAATGAAAAAATAAGAGAGAAAGAGCGCGTCTAGACTTCGAGTGTTTCTTCTCGATTATGTTCGTCATAGTACAAATTCAAAACATTCATATTAGCCTTGATTTTTCGGTTCCGGTACGTTCACTTCTTTTTTGTATCGATTCTTGAACATGAGGAACAGTGCTTACTCCTCCTCCACTATCGGAGACCTTATTCTATACAATGTTCTAGTGTCGCACACTTCCATAGTCTCATTCCAAAGATGAATAAGCTTGTGATTGATATTTAAGAGCTCTTGCTACCTTTTCTTCAGGGCCATGTGATTATTTATACAACAGGAAGTCGTTTCGTTCTTTCAACAAAATCTAAAATTTTAAACTTATACTCATTTGCTAGTTCTGAGTGTATTGAATATAAAGTGTCCAGTAAAGGATTTCTCTTAGATAAATCTTTTACTGGACACTTTAGTATAAAATTAAGACAGTACGCAATTGAAAAATTGCTCCTTATCATTTATCGTTATTCCAATTTAAAAGTAATTGGGATACTATAAGGGACCCTTACGGCCCTACCCCGCTGCATACCTGGAGACATTTTTGGTATCGCTGCAACGATACGCTTAGCTTCCTTTTCTAAATTTTTATCAGGACCTCGTACTCTTATATCGGAGATGAACCCTTTACTATTTATGGCAAATTGCACGAATACCCTACCTTGGACTCCCATTTCTAAGGCTGCTGCTGGATACTGAAATTCTTTGCCCACATGCCGTTGTATCATTTTCTGAAAACAAGCTTTTTGCTCTTCTCTGCCCTTAATATCCTCGCAGCCCGGAAAAACAGGTATGTTCTCAATAACCGAAAAAGGTACAGATAGTTCCTCCTCAAATTCATCAACCACGATATCATCTACCGCAATAACGGCATCTATGATAGACTCCTGATCTGTTTCTGTACTTTCTATAACTGTTTCTTCAATTTCATCATTGTCCTCCGCAATTTCAATGATTTGCGGTGCTGCTGGTGGAGGCGGTGGTGGCAGTGTATTGATTTGCTCCGTTATAGGAACATCTTCCTTTATGTCATCTGATATGTTCATTGACTCCACAACTAAATCTTGTTTTTCGTAGGTCTTGTATTCCAATGCTCTCCAAGTAAGGAAAAGCACAACGGTTAGACCGATAACAAAGTAAAGACCACTATTTAGATTTAAATCGACCTTAGGATTCTTCTTGACTTGCATAATAGTATGGTTTTAAGATGATTGCTTAACCAAAGCTAATTCTGTTTTCTTAGAAATAATATGATATTTATCAGTCCTACAGCAAATCATCGTTTTTTCCCTGACGCTTTTTTACAGGTGACGCTTTGAAAATTTCCACAACTATGGCATGAATGAGCAGTCAAAGGAACTATTTAGATTAAAAAGATGATACTTGTCATAAATCGGAACGCTAGAGTTACCTAATTTTCCTTTTTTATCATAAACATCTCTTTCTATGAATTTCCAAAATAACTTTGATATTGCGACGCTTGGGAAGGCTTCCATTCCTTCGCCCATACATCTAAGCAAAACTACGGGGGATAAGATTTTTAACTTTGTAAAGGATGGGGATAGAATTCTTGCGGATGTCTCCTTGGCTAGTTTAAACACATACATTAGCAATAACGCACAACCAAATTGTCTCGAAAAAGCTGGGCCAAGAGAAAAGGTGTTTTTCAACGCTAAGAATACCACGGCGGCGATCGTTACCTGTGGTGGACTATGCCCGGGCATCAACAATGTAATTCGTAGCTTGGTCATGGCGCTACACTATTTTTATGGTGTAAAAAAAATTATCGGCGTTCGGTATGGATATGAGGGCCTTATTCCTGCCAATGGGCACGAATTCATGATGCTTACCCCAGATAAAGTGAAAGACATTCATGAATTTGGAGGAACCCTTTTGGGATCTTCCCGGGGCGCACAATCTGTTCCGGAGATGGTGGAATCGCTCGTGCAGAATAAAATCAATATGCTATTTACCATCGGAGGCGACGGGACATTAAAAGGTGCTAATGCTATCGGAGAAGAAATCGAAAAACGAGGTTTGGATATTGCCGTTGTTGGAATTCCTAAGACGATAGACAATGACATCGACCTAATCGATAAATCTTTTGGATTCGAGACCGCTTTCGATGTCGCAAGCCCTATTATCAGGGATGCTCATAACGAAGCGACAGGCGCTTTCAACGGTATATCCATCGTGAAATTAATGGGAAGGGATAGTGGATTTATTGCAGCGTCAACAGCAATAGCTATGCCAGTGGTCAATTTTGTATTGGTACCAGAGATGGACTTTGAATTAGAAGGTAAAAACGGTTTTTTGGAAGCATTAAAAAAACGATTACATCTAAAGCATCATGCCGTTATTGTGGTTGCGGAAGGGGCCGGACAGCACTTGTTCGAGACCATGAAAGAAACCAAGGATGCATCGGGGAATATTATGCATAAGGATATTGGTCTGTTGTTAAAACATCGCATAAAGGAATATTTTGATGCTATAGGAACTAAAACCACCATTAAGTATATCGATCCAAGTTATATTATCCGAAGTGCTCCCGCTAATGCCAACGACAGTCTTTTTTGCAATAGACTTGCCTACCACGCCGTGCACGGAGCAATGGCCGGCAAGACGAAATTTGTAGTAGGCAGGCTTAACAATAGATTTGTTTACTTGCCAATTACAGCGGTCGTAAACGAACGCAAAAAGATTGATGTAGAGGGGGAGTTCTGGTTTGGGGTACTGCAAAGCACAGGACAACCGTTCAAAATGGAATAATGGAATATCAAAAGTACAGCGTACCAGTATACTTCCTTATATGTGCTGCATGGCACTCTAGTGCTACGGTAATCGCCTCTTTGATAGTATCTTAAATAGGTGGTAGACAAAATTCCCGTCATCTTGATAGTTCTTGGCTGTATTGATACCGCGCTGCGCAAAGAATCATAAAAACAAAACGATTTAACCATATATCCCAGTTCTCTACCAAGGTGGCCACAACAGATTCACCGGTCAGAAAATTTCCGACAACGAAAAAGTCCAGCTTTCGTTAGTTAGCTGGACTTATCACATTAAGATGGTTTTTATGGTTTGTCTACTCTTCAATCAACGGCACCTCTGGTATTTTAACATCCAATCAGTTCATACGAAAGGTAGTTTACAAGTGATGGTCCATAATCTGATGCGCATCTATTAACGGGCCGCCATTCATAATTTCTTCAGAAGCCTGGTTAATAAATTTATCGAAATTTAGATGGAAGGAATGTGCCAATTGTATGGCCTTGCTTACATAGGCTCCCTTTTGCAACCACGTATTCATTGGGTCTAACATTTCGGTCGGTACGTCATGGCAATACTTAGGCATGTGCAGCCCGAAAATAGGATGCTGCTCGTAGTCCACTTTTTCTAGTTCTCCTTCCAAAATGGAGGAAATCATAGCCCGTGTATATTTAAGCTTAATTCTAGAACCAATACCGTATGGGCCTCCACTCCAACCCGTATTAATCAACCAAACATTAACGCCGGCGTCGGTCATTTTCTTACTCAGCATTTCAGCATAAACAGTTGGGTGCAGGGGCATAAACGGTTCTCCAAAACAAGCAGAAAAAGAAGGTACCGGTTCATTAATTCCTGCCTCTGTACCAGCTACTTTGGCTGTATAGCCAGAAATAAAGTGGTAGGCGGCCTGCCCTGGGGTAAGTTTAGATACTGGTGGCAGCACACCGAACGCATCACAGGTTAGAAAGAAAACGTTCTTCGGATTTTTTGCAAAGGAAGGTTTTACAATATTGTCAATGTGATCTATGGGGTAGCTGACTCGCGTATTCTGAGTAATAGAACCATCCATATAATCAACTTGTTTGGAACCTTCCTTAAAAACAATATTTTCCAAAAGTGCCCCAGGTCGAATAGCACGGTAAATATCAGGTTCCTTATCTTCGGTAAGGTCAATGACCTTAGCATAGCATCCACCTTCGAAGTTGAATATTACGTTATCAGCTGTCCAGCCGTGCTCGTCATCACCAATCAATTTTCGTTCGGGATCTGCAGAAAGGGTAGTTTTTCCCGTTCCAGAAAGCCCAAAGAATATAGCCGTATCGCCTTCCTCACCTACATTGGCGGAACAGTGCATCGGTAATACATTTTTTTCAATCGGAAGAATCAGGTTCAAGGCAGAAAAGATACCCTTCTTCATTTCCCCAGTGTATGCAGAACCAGCAACCAATGCTATCTTTCGTGTAAAATCGAGAATCGAAAAATTACCGCTTCTTATGCCATAAGATTCTGGGTTTTTCGCTTCGTATCCAGGAGCACAAAGGACCAACCAATCCTCTTCAAAATTTTCAATTTCATTATCGTTCAAGCCAATGAACATATTTTTAACAAAAAAGTTAGACCAAGGATATTCGGTAATCGTACGCACATTCATCCGATATTCTGGATACGCGCACACATAAGCGTCCCTCACATAAAGCTCTTTACCGGACATATAGGCCGCGACTTCATCATAAAGTTTTTTAAAATTGTCTGAGTCAAGTGGTTTGTTAATTCGTCCCCACCAGACCTTGTCCTTAGTGTAATCGTCCTTTACCAAAAATCGATCCTTTGGCGATCTTCCGGTAAATTTCCCGGTATTAACACAAAGTGTTCCGTTTTCGGTTTCAGTGCCCATCCCTTTTTCTACTACTATTTTTTGAAGGGTTTCTCCATCTAGGTTCCAATGCGCAGTGACATTTTCTAATCCATAATTGTTGAGATTAGCATTTTTAGGTGTTTTCGATATCATTTTCATACACTATAAATTTTTGTTGTTATTACTCATTTAAAAAGGCCATATAAGGGGTACCAATAGCATGGTGACGATAAAAAATAAAAATAAAAGAGGTCCACCTACTTTTACATAATCCATAAATTGATAACCTCCAGACCCCATAACCATTGCATTCGTGGTGGTGCCTACGGGCGTCAAAAAAGCGGTGGAGGCACTGACGGCAACAACAACCATAAAAGGCATTGGCGAAACGCCCATGGAAGTGGCCGCCATAAAGGCAATTGGAGCCATTAAGACTGCAGTTGCGGAGTTGTTTATGGTCTGGCTAAAGACGGTGGTAGTAAAGAATATACCTGCCAATAGCGCCACAGGGTGTATATTGCCCAAATATTCTACTAGCCCATTGGAAATCATTGTAGCGGTACCTGTTTTCTGCAAGGCTATGCCCATAGGAATCATGGCGGCTATCATAACGACACTTGTCCAACTGATGCCCTTGTAGGCTTTTGAAATGGGAACACAATTAGTAAGCATCATGATGCCAGCACAGATAAGGGCAGCAATGGCACCAGGAAGAATTTCCAGCACCAAAAATAAAATCATCAAAACCAGTGTTCCGAGCGCGATGTAGGATTTCGTGGTCAAGATGTCCACATCTTTTACCATAGCTTCAGGACTTCCGGAAATGACGAGATTTTCATAGACGTTCTGTAGTGCTTCTATGTTTTTCCAAGAACCCCGTATGACAAAGGCATCACCTGCTTTTATAGTAATATTTTTGTCGGATATGGGTTTTCCATTGCGAGATGCACCCAATAACTGAATACCTGATTTACCAAGATATTTACCCATTGGTAGTGTACGGCCCACAAAAAATGATGTTGGCGTAATGATCATTTCTACCATGCCTACCTCCTGGTTAATCAGCTCCTTCTTAAGTTCAGAGGGATTAAACACCTGGGGAATTAAGCCCAGACTAAATGCTAAAATTAATCTGTTTACATCTTCCGGCTTCCCTTTCACCGTAATGGTATCGTGATAACGCATTTCCGTTTCGGGCTCTGGAAGTTCAACAAAAGGAGCGGTACGTTTTAAAACGCTAGGGTGCCTCCGGCGTAAACGCATAATGGATACGTTATATTTTTTTTCAAACTCCCAATCTCCAATTTTGGTATTGATTAATTGAGACATGGAACGTAGATGTAAACGGTACATATTGTCGCCAATGCTATAATTCACTATCCATTTATGAACTTCCGAATCAATATTAACAGGCTGATCTTCGGTTTTATTGGCCGGTAATAATCTGTAGCCAACGTACCTAAAATATAAGATTGTAATTAGTAAGAGTGGAAGGCCAATCAGGCCAAACTCGAAAAAGGAGAAACTGTCCATACCTTTTTCGGTTAGTGTATTACTAACGATAATATTGGGAGGTGTACCGGTCAAAGTCAAAAGGCCGCCTGTATTTGAACCAAAAGCCACAGGCATTAAAAGTTTAGAGGGCAGGGTGCCTGCTTTCCAAGCTGCTGAAACGGTTACCGGAAGGAGTGCTGCTACAGTGCCCGTGTTGCTTACAAAACCAGAAAGCACGCCTGAACCCAAGGTTACAAGTACCAATAGTTTAGGAACACTCTTTCCAGCCCAAACAACAAATTTTTGACCTGCAAGTGCTGTCCAACCTGTCCTTGCAAGTCCTTCTCCAATTATAAAAAGAGCTGCAATCATCATCACGGTGGGATTGCTGAAACCACTTAAGGTTTCCGATAAATCTAGAATTCCCATCAGGTATAGGGCCAACATTGACATCAAGGCGACCACATCTGGTGGGAATTTTCCCCAAACAAAAAAAGTAATGGTAATAGTCAAAATAATTAAAAGTGTAACCATAAATTAAATGGTTTTATCAATTGCTAAGACAGGGATATTGGAATGTAAAGTTAACATTTGTGTAAGCTGTCCTTCAGACGATTCACCTTTTGTGGTGTGGTTTCTTGGAAGAATCGAAATCATATCAATTTCCTTTTCGGATACATAGGTCAAGATTCCTTCCACAATATCAGGATTCTTGATAAAAACGTGCTCCGAATAAAAATTTTCAAGATAATACTGTAAGGCATTCTCATTCTTTTCATCCACTTCCGAGTAGCCGTACGTTTCCGGCTTGTTCTCTATAGTGATGACGTGCACCTTAGCATTGAATTTACGTGAGACGTCTAGAAGCGTGTCCAAAACTTTGGTGTTTTCTATTTCCTCTTTGCCTAATACCAGGGCAATATTCTTTACTCTGAATTCCTCGTAACTAAAAGGCACAACTAAAACTGGACAGTCAGCCTCACCAACCAACTTTGAAGTATTGGTAGCATCATCATCCAAAACACCTTGATTACCGAATGTACCCATTAAAATAAGGTCGATATCTTTGGTTTTTTGAATGTTCATAAGGGTTTCTGTTAATGGACCACTTGCAGACACCCATTCTATTTTATGCTTAAGCGATGTTTGGTGTTTCTCTTCCGTAGATTTGAAAGCTTCCCTGAGTTTATCAAGATTTTGGTCTTCCGAAATATAGGCCAACAGGATTTTTAAGTTTTCGTCTCTACCTACATAATCGACTGCATAAGCAAGGGCACGTTTTGCTGTTTTAGAAAAATTGAATGGAACTAAAATCGTACGAGTTTTCTTCATGACCTATTCCTTTATTTGGTTGACATAGGACAAAAGTAAATGCCTGATTGGGTTAAAAATATGACAGTTGTCATATTTAGAGAAAAATAGGCTCACTATACTTGTAAAACAGATTTACATTAACTTAAATTACTTTAATTCAGTAAAATACATAGAATTTGACGCTACTTTAAATCTAAGGTTAGGATAGTATTACGCCTATTTTAGGAATTAAAAACCGATGTTAATTTTTCTTTTATTTACAATTTTAACTAATTTTTAGGTGCCAGTCTGTACTCAGAATAGTAAGTATAATAAACTTAAAATAGTATCGTATGGATTTAGTTGTAGGGATAGATATTGGTGGTACCAAGACCAAAATTGGGTTGGTTGATCAAAAAGGGATATGCCACGAAAAACTATTTTTTAGAACAAAAGAATATGTGAATTTTGACGATTTCTTGGATAAGATAGTGGATAGTGTCCAGGAGTTAACGGCGAGATTCAAGCAGCCCATGCAAATAATCGGATGTGGTATTGGCGCACCCAACGCATCGAGTCGCAACGGCACCATAGAAAATGCCGCCAACCTTAAATGGAAGGGTACATTGCCGATTTTGGAAAAATTGAAATCGCGCATGAATGTGCCTATGCGAATTATGAACGATGCCAGTGCGGCGGCCTTAGGGGAAATGCTCTTTGGTAATGCCAGAGGTAAGACAGATTTTATCGTCATTACACTAGGAACAGGTCTAGGGGCCGGTATTGTAGCTAATGGGCAACTTATAGAAGGATACGACGGTTTTGCTGGGGAACTGGGGCATACCGACATGACTATTGGTGATGGTAGGCTGACCGGACTTAATGTAAGGGGTGGACTGGAAGCCTACGTATCCGCAACGGGTCTAAAGCGTACGGTATTCTTTATGCTGTGTAAATATATAGACGATAGTAGATTTCGTAGTATCGCCTTCAATGATCTCCACGGTGAAGACATTACTAAGGCTGCGGAAGAAGGTGATCTTATTGCCTTAAAGGCTTTTGATTATACAGCCAACATCATGGCATTGGCACTGGCTAACTTTACGGCATTTTCGCAACCGGAAGCCATTTTTTTGATGGGCGGCCTAGTTAATAGCGGAAAGTGGATTTTAGATCCTTTGGAAACGTATTTTGAAAACTATCTATTAGAAGTCTATAAAGGAAAGGTAAAACTATTGATGTCAGGTCTACCGGAAGAAACTACTGCAATTTGTGGTGCGGCAGCTTTAATTTGGAAGAAGTATAGCTGATCATGGAGATTATTTATAAAAGATCTGCTGTTTCTATTTTTTAAAAATAGTTGGTATCAACGTTAGCTGAAGTTGAAACATATTGGTTTTAAAATGTTGCTTAAGCGCATAGGTGGTGCTATATTTTGCATGGGCATATAAGGTATTTGGTAGTAGCCAATACCCTATCCCTGCACCAAAAATACTCATCTGATCTTTAACGGAGGTATCCCAATATATACCATCACCAGAATCGGCTCCAACCTGCCAGACATGCCCCCCTTGTAAGGTTACTTCAAGTTTTTCAGTGAGATATTGGCTAATTCCATATTCCATTATAAACCTGCTCCCTGGTTGAACATCGACATCTTTTATTTTACTATGCCACTCGAAAGAGGGCGTTACCATAATTGCCGTAGACTTATCTGGTTTTGGATAAAAATAGGTTGATGCCTGTACAATATGTGACCAATAGCCAAGACCAACATTGTCATCAGCACCTGTACTATATTTTCCTGTAGGAGCATAAAACATATACCCACCGGTAATGTCAAATTTATCTAAGCCCCAAGATAGCATGAGCGGAGCAATGGTGAGGTCTCCAAATCCTGAAGCACCTCCTTCAATAGGGTTGCCATTTTCTAACTCACCAAGACCCACAATGGCGTTGGCAGTAGTATAGTTTGGTGCAGCAATAAACAAGTATTGGGCATTTCCTAAAAACGCTAATTTTGGTGTTGCGTAAATCAACATTAAGCTATTAATATAACCCGATATGTCAATTTCTAACGGAATTGTATTTCCTAAAGGGCCTTCGATTAGGTCTACCTTTTCACCATTTTGGTTATAATAGCTATTTGCATCTAAAAATATATTGTAGTCAACGATAAACAGCCCATCTTGTCCTGGGTTGGCATAGTCCCTTACCCCCATGATGCCCGGTAAATACCCTCCTGCCTGAGCCGATGACACTCTTGGTTCCGTACCCTGTCCGTAGCAAATTGCTGATAAGATTAAAAGACTTAAAAAGAGTATTTTTTTCATTACTGTTGCTTTGAACTCGCATTCAATTCTAAGAATATAACCGTAATTCCGTTCCGCTTTTAAGGAGTATCGAGATCCTGAGATGATCCTAACTTTGAATTATCTTTTTGTGATAAATAAACTTCATGCTGGGGAAATGGAATTTTTATTCCCAATTCCTCAAATTTATTATAAACGGCGATTGAAACATCGCTTTTGGCCTGTAACCCTTTTTGAAAATGCACCCAAAAAAGTAAGCGAAAATTCAAAGAACTGTCTCCAAATGTATCAAATAAGGCCGCGGGAGGTGGATTTTTTAAAACTTCTTTATTTTCATTGGCTACTTCCCTAAGCACTTTTAGAATTTGGTTAGGGTCTGTCCCATATGCAGTACCAATCAATATTTCCACCCTTTTGGTGTTATCAGATAGTGTCCAATTAATTAGATCTTTAGAAATCAAATTGTTGTTAGGAACAACAACCTCAGCACCTTCATAGGTACTTATCCTGGACGCACGAACTCCAATTTTACTAACTGTTCCAATTAAATTATTAACCTCGACGACATCGCCGGGTAATATGGGTCTTTCAAAGATTAGGATAATTCCTGAAATAAAATTGGATACTATAGTCTGTAGTCCAAATCCAATACCTAAACCCAAAGCACCCGCTAAAAGATTGAATTGACTCAAATCAATGCCAACATACGAAAGCGCCAATACGCTACCAAAAGCCAAAATAAAATAACGAATGACCAATGAAATAGCCGCAGGAAAACCTTTGGGCAGTCTGAAAGAAAGTAGTTTTATCTCATTCCCACCCAATAAAAATGAAATTATACGCGTAATAAGATAGGAACCTCCCAATATAGCAACGAACATAAAGATGGTCCCTATGGTAAAGGTAATGGTACCTACTTTATAGGGTTCAGAGAAAATACCTGAAATAACCGCTGATAGGGGCAAGTATAAATCGAGTATATTAAGAAAGTAGAAAAGCCATAAAAGCAAGGCGAACACGTGAATAAGCTGATTAGCTTTCGCTTCTATGGCCTGTTTTATTTCAGGAATAAATTCGGTCAACCTAACATTAAAATGGTAATGTATGAAACCCAATACTAGTCCGTAAAGCGTTAACACTATAGCATAGAAAATAAGGGTTAAGTCACCCCCTTGAACACATAATTTAATAATAAAGTCCGTTAGGTTGGTATACCCAAAAATATTTGAGAGAAAGGTAATGGCAACAAGAACATACGCGACTGGAGTAAATCGCGTAAGAAGTAACCCAAATGCATTTAAATCTGACTTTATTGACTTTCGAAAAGGATTGGTGTAATACATCAAAATCGCCAACATCAAAGCAGTCTCAAAAAGAAGATACAGCCTGTATTGGAGAGAGGGAAGCCACATATAGGTTTTGGCAAAGTCTAAAACCAAGATCAAAATAAAAAAATACAAGATATTTCGGAATTTTTTATAGATATAGGGTCTTACTAATACTATTGCGCTAACGAGCATTAAGGTCACCAATACATCATAAAATAATTTCGGAGTATTCGGGAAAAAAAAACGGAATAAAACTAAGGTCAGAAATAATACCAACCATATTGTACGATCCACTGTAATTTCTTTAGCTTTTAGCACATATTTAGTAGGGGCCAAAGGCGGGTATTTCACAAAACTATTCTTAATTACACCGATAACTGCTACTATAAATAACAATGTGATCAAAAAGAAAAAAATAGGTTTTTCTTGTAATTTCAGATAGCTTCTGGTGCTAGATATATTTTTGGATATTGATTCTACTCCAACTTTATCCATGTTGCCTCTCGCATCCTCTTTTGTAGATTTTTTCCAGAAGGGCAGGTGCCTTAAATAGAAAAGATCATAAACTTCAGAATTTTTAAGGCTTTCTAATTCATCAACGACTTCATCTACAATGTTGATTTGGTTGTTGATTTTATTTTCTAGGTTCAAATATTTATTTTTCTCCCCTCTAATGTCCGTCTTATTTCGATTGTAGGAGTCCATGACAGATTTAACCCTAACCAAAATTTCAATAGGAATTTCTTTCTTTACGCCATTTTGATAGGTCATTTTCCAGATTGTTTCAGATTTTGATGTCCGATCCAATAATATGACCTTTTTAAGTTCCCCGTCCTTAACAGCGCTTTGCCAGTTTTCTAAAAATTCACGATATCCGAACCATTTATTAATGAGATTATCAATTTTCTGTCGGTTGGGATTTGCCTTAATAAAATCCTGTGCAATTAATTTGTTTTCGGTAATAAACGTAACATACTGGGGTAAAAGCGAATCAATTTCTAGAATTATTTTTTTTGGCTTATTTCTCGCCTCTAGTTGCCTTAATTCCTTATTGGCCGATGCTAGCTCCTCAATAATATCCACCTCGAGAATCGCCACTGGTTTTACCACCAAGACAGAATCGACTGTAATAGGAGAAGGAGCTGTTTGCGAAACACCAGCTGTTGAACAGCACAGCACCATTATACAAATGAGCGATAAATTAAATTTTTGAAGCATCAACGACCTATTTGATTTGCTTTTCTAATGATACGGCTATTGCTTCTGCGTAGGTAAGAATTACCTTTTGGCCGATGTTTAAACGCTGTATCAAGATCTCATCCTCCATTTGAATGGTTAAATAATTGCCTCTTGGGCCACGCACAGTAGCCAGCATATTTGGGCGGTTTAGTATTTCTATAGTGACAATTGCCTTAACTATAGCGCCTACGGCAGCAGCTGGATCCATTCCTTCCAGAGCTTTTCCTGCTTCTGCTAGGATTGTTAACGGCTCAGCGATTTCTTCCGCTGTAGGCTCTCGGAATTCTGCCTTCATGTACGTATAATACTCAAAAGTGATTACATCACCTACTGCAATTTCATCAAACCTTTTTACCGCATCGCTAGCTACCACTGTCACGAGTTCTCCATCGGCTCCCTTAAGCGTAATTTCTCTGGTGTCTTTCACCAACGTAGTAACCGTACCCGCCATAGAGACCAGGTTCGATTTCTCCCTTTCAAGTACTTCATTTTCAGCAGTTTGTCCGTACACGGGAAGAGATAGAAAAGCAATGAGGACTAGGGTTAACCCTAATGATAAAAATGATTTCATACTGTTGGTTTTAGATTAATTTATAGGATTCGTATAGCCGTAAGGCAATGGCATGCTTGCCATCTATTTGCTTTTTTAAGAATATGCTAAAAGTAAGAAGAAATTTAAGTTAATTAAAACCTATGTTCTAGTGCAATTTAAAGCAACTTCCAATCTTTTGATGTACCCTACTAAAAAGATACGGTTTTAAACTTTTCGGCTTTGACTAGACTGTGTAAGAACTAAAAAGTTAAATGGTAAAAAAAGCTACTACCCTACTATTTTAGTTAACGGGTTTATTCTTTTTTTTCTTTTTTTCCACCGGTACCAACCGGAATCGTAAATTTCAGAAAAAGAGATGAATTATTGGTACCTGATACCTCTTTATAGGTATTCACAAAGCCATAATAATAGCGTAAACCTACACTCATTCCTTTTCGTGGCGACAGACGATACCCTAAACCCCCGGAAACTCCGGCGTCTATTCGGTTGATTTTATCTTCGTTAAAATCACGGATTCTAATATCCTTTCCGTCTATATCTGAGTTATATTCAACACTTGCTTTATACATTAAACCAAACTGCGGTCCTGCTTCTAGGTAAATGCGGTTAGGGAAATTGTAGCGCATTAAAACAGGAACCAAAAAATAACTAAGTTGCTGAGCATAGTTGCCTTCCTCCACCTCTGGTGTAATTTCTAAAAACGCCAAGTCTTGCGCGGTCAATTCATCGGCTCCTAATTGCGATTTTACAAGAACACCTGTATTTAAACTCCATTGCTCATCCAATAAAATATCAAAATAAAACCCAATATTGAAAGTTCTCAAGGAAGAATTGGAGTCTAAATTCCCTATTCGAGAGAAATTGAGACCAGAATCCAAACCGAATTCAATTTTATCAGAATTAAGTTTGTCGCCTAATAGCAATGATATCAGAACCTGTGAATGCGCTGCGGACCCCATACTAAAAAACAATAAACAGACTACAAGATTTCGAAAATTTAACATGTATTAAATATAAATAAAAATTACTTAACCGTATATCCTTTTGCTTCTATACAAGCTGAAAAGGCCTTTTTATAATCGTCTGCCATCTTCTGTTCAACTGCCTCGGCACCTGCATTATTTGCCGCTTGTTGTTGCGCATCATTTGCTTTTTTTGCTCTTCTCCCACGAAGCCCTCCAACAATGGCCCCAATGGCAGCACCATCTCCAGCATCGCCGCCAATTGCTCCAATGGCAGCACCAGCTGCTGCACCTCTGGCCGCCCCTTTAACGGCAGCCCCGTCTGGTGTGGTATCTACTGCTGCTCCCTGAACTTGAGTAGGGTTCAATGGGTCATAACCGGTCTGTTCTTTTGCCCAATTAAAGCAGGTCATTTCATCGGCGTCTTGTTGTTCTTGAGTTTGGTCTTCTCCAGGGAATATATAAACGCCAATACTCGAACCTATTGAAGATGAGTTTTGTGCCATCGTAATCGTGGCGAACAGAAGCAATGCTATGAGTGTTAGATATTTTTTCATAATTACATTAAAGATTTTTTGGATTTATAAATACATAGCCCAACTGTTCAAGTGCGTCGGCTTCATTATAAAAGGTATAACTTCTGCTAATTTTATTATCCTTAATCATATAGATGGTATTGGACATAATTTTTATTGTTGCACCACCTTCTTTATAGGTAATCTCCAATTCGGCCCAGTTAGATACCCAATTCCCTTTATTTTCACCATCAGCTATAGAAACGCCTATGTTTCTCGATTTCTTGTATTCAATTTTTTCATAGAGTTCGGTGACATTTTTCTTCCAACTGTCTATGGCTTCACTTTTAGTAATACTATCATTTAGGGAAGGGCCATAGCCCATATAATCTTCTGAAAGATAGGTTTCCATCAAATTGTAATCCAAATTTTGAACTGCACTCACATAGTCTTTAACCAATGCTGCATTTTCGGTAGCCTTGGTATCAATCCCTGTGCAGGAAACGATAGAAGCCATAACTAGACTTAAAAAGAAAAATTTCTTCATAATTAACATATTTAAAAAAACCGATTAAGGTAAATATAATATTTTCAGGCTCAAATACCCCATCGTAAATATCTTCATCTTTACTATTACAATTCCCATCCAAAACCACTAGAAAGCACATAATCAGAACTACTTGCATTTCCTGGGGGTTGGTTGTCATAGTTTAAGGTAAAATCTGTTTTAATGTAAAAGTCCCAGGGTAAATCGTATTTAAAGGTGAGGTTATAATCTAAACGAAACCTGCCCTTTTCAGATAAACTAGGATACCCCGTAACTTTAGTTAATACGCTTAAGTCACTAAAATTGAACATTTCGAACTGGGTTGAAAGCTTTGCTTCTAGAGATTCCTTATCCTGCGTTGGGTCAAAATATTGTTCTATGTTATAATTAAGACCAATACCTGCTGCCCAATACAGTTTATTGGTAACCAAAATATTTCTACCAGCGCCAAGTCCGGGGTTAATCCTGTGCTTAATATCCAATTCGGTACTGGATAGATAATTTAAATCTGCTTCTACGTACCAATTTTTAAGAAACTTCCGGCCCATTAATCCAAATTCTGTTCGCTCTATTTTCTCCACATTGTCCTGATCCGAAATCAAGGTGTTAAATGAAAATGTGGAATTATAGGTGTCACTGGAATATTTAAGATTTCCGGAAGAAGTTAGTTGCACGTTATTATTAGTCTTTGCGAGGTTAAATCCAAGGTCTATTGCTCCGCTGAATCTTTTCCAAAATTTCTGATCTATTTCCGACAAGAAAACAATTTCTTGGATATCAATCTCCCGTATGAGCATAGTACCATACAAGATTTGTAATTTTCCTGCTCCAACAGATTTTATCGTACCCGTATGCCGCGAATTATCTGTTAAATTAACTACAAAGAGATTCTGGGTAGAAAAACGGGATATTTTATCAAAATCAATTTGAAAATCCTTATCA
>RCND010000433.1_pt1 | contig 23923 bp, 20 predicted proteins | sample 2041351 | NCBI WGS metagenome assembly RCND01 (sample SAMN09708230, study PRJNA481090) | Marine sediment metagenome, whole genome shotgun sequencing project. | biome: marine sediment; feature: ocean; material: sediment; isolation source: Sewage treatment plant 12B marine sediment (STP12B) ... | reverse complement strand
GATCGCCCCACCGTGGACTCTCTGTAGAAGACCCTGCTCGGCGAGGAATGCGAGGTCGGCACGAGCCGTGACCTCCGAAATGCCAAAGATCGAGCTGAGATCCGCGACCCGCACGAACTCGCGATCTCGGACCATTCCAAGGGTTCGATCACGTCTCAACACAGCCGGTATGCCTTCCTCCATACCGCGTACCTTACGAAATCTTTCGATATTCTGCAAGTGCTTTCGTTCATGACTCTGGAACCGATACCAACGCAATCAAACGAATGCAGAGCTGTGAATGTTAGATTCCAGCATCGAGCGAGACACACCCCTCGCTAGCTCGTAATCAGCGAGTCCCGGTCGAACTTCTTGCCAGTCGCCAGCTCGACACATTTGTAGGCGCCGTCGTACAAACCGATCGACTTGTTCTTCACGATCATGTCGCAGAACATCTCCATCAGATCGGTCTCCTTGGTCATAAGGTCGATCGCTTGCAGCGTGCGCGGGATGGTTCTGGTCTCGATCGTGCCGTCACCCAGCTCGGCGCTGCGAATCGCACCCCAGGCCTCGTGAGCGCCGACCCTCTCGTTGAAGATCTTGGGGATCGGGTAGAACGCAAGTTCCGACGGCTTGGTGATCATCACGTCAGTCACCCGCATCAGATAGTTGCTGGCGTAAACCCCGTGGAACGTGTTGTCGTACAAAAACACATGGAGGCCAGAGACAGAGCCGTCACGGATCTCGTCGGCAAATGCCTTGGTCTCTTCCCAATCGAAATGGGTCGTGACCGGTGTTCCTCCGAGCTCTCCTTTGAGCCAGTCCCAGTTGTCGGCATGGTCGCCGAGGTTGACAAACAACGTCAATTCCCCGTTGTCGATCATCGGCTTGCAGTGATCAACGATTGCTTTGAACAGCTCCCGCTGTGCCCCGGCGCCACCCATCGTCAGCATGAAGCGTCGCGGCTCACCGTTCGCCATCCTCTCGATGCGGGCGGCACAGTCGACCTCGATGTTGTGCACTAGCTCGTGGTCAACGTGATGGCCGACGAACTCGATCGCATCCGGCGGAGTCGGATTCAGGATCTGGTCCTTTTCGTCGAATTGGTTCATGATGCGGAATCCGTAGTAACCCGACGGCGACTGCACCGCGTGTGTCGCACCCTCGGTGAGCTGGAACGCCATCGGCCAGTTATCGAACATCATGTCAACAACGTTGGTCATGCCGCCGGCAACGGCGCCCATACAGTTCCACATGTGGGCGGTCAGGATCGGCATATCGGACGGAAGCGCCTGGTGCAGCGGTGCGAACAGTTCGCTCTTGCGATAGTCACGGGCATTGGCTTTGAGGAATCGCCACGGCCAACCAATCGCATAGTTGTTCAACGCCCAATTGAGACCGGGCAACGTCCTGTCGCCAGAGGTAACCGACTCCCACACGTACTTGTTGAACAGCTTCGAGCGCTGCGAGATCCGGGAGTATTTGCTGTAGTTGGTGTTCCACCAGTTGATGACGTCGGATGTCACTCCAGGAATCCCCAGCAGGTCGAGCCATAGCGGGGTGAAGCCCATGGCCCGAGCTGCCGAGGCACCCGCCATGGCGATCCGATAGTGACCAAAGCCCATCCTGATCGTCGAGATGATGACCTGTGTCTCCGGGTCGATCGGCTCTCCCCCGCCATCACGGACGATGTCACGGATCCCGAGGGCTTCTCCCAGGTAGGCGTTGTCCTTGACGGTCAGGTCGTACTGCTCGTTCGGGTCGTAATCGAACTGTTTGACGAACATGTTCTGCCACTGCAGAGCCTTGCGATCCTGCGCCGGCGTGATCGTGTTGCCGTACAGAGAGAACTTCTTGCTATCCATTGGTTGAACTCCTCGGGAATCTGATCAGACTATTCGCTCCGCACCGGCAGAGGGTGCGACGGTAAACATATGGGCAGCGGCATAGCCTCGGTCGGCATACGCCGCGGCGACGGCGTTCTGGACGGCGGACAGATCTCCGGATCGAACCAAAGCGATTGCCGCCCCGCCGAAACCGCCACCGGTCAGACGGGCGCCGAGCGCCCCTGCCTCCAGTGCGGCTCGGACGGCGACATCGACTTCGTCACAGCTTGCCTCGAAGTCGTCTCGGTACGAGGCGTGCGCTTCGGTGAGTAGCTCGCCGGCACGCTCCCACCGGCTGCGAGATAGTGCCGCGGCCAAGTCCTGGACACGCTGGTTCTCGGTGACTACGTGCCGTGTCCGCTTGATGAGACGATCGTCGCCAAGCTGTTTTTTGGCGGCCGGCAAGTCGCCCACGGTCACTCCGCGCAGCGACGGAACGCTGAGACGGCGCGCCGACTCCTCACACTCGTCACGTCGTGCCCGATACTCACCGCTGGAGTGCTCGTGGCGAATCATGGAGTCCATCACCAAGACGGTGAGGCCAGACGCACCGGGGTCGAACGGAATCTGTTCGGTGGCGTCGGCCCTCACGTCGTACAGGATGGCGTGGCCGGCAGTGGCCAGGAGGGATGCAATCTGGTCCATACCTCCCGTCGGCGCACCCACGTAGTCGTTCTCAGCCTTCTGAGTTCGCCTGGCGAGTTCGCGATGGGACAGACCCAGATCGAACATCTCGTTGATGCCAATGGCGACGGCGCATGTGAGGGCAGCAGAGGACGACAGGCCCGAACCAACCGGAACGCTGCTGTCGATGGCAACGTCGAAACCGAACTCACACTCGAGCGCCCAGGGGACGCCCGCGACGTATGCCGCCCAACCCGAGGGAAGACCAGGTCGGAGGCCGGAGACCTTGACCTCTGTGATCTCTCCCGGATTCTGTTCGGAGCAGACGCGTATGTGACCATCCTCCCGCGGTGCTATTGCAGCTTCAGTCCGTTCTGCAATGGCGAAAGGCAAGACCAACCCATCGTTGTAGTCAGTGTGCTCACCGATCAGATTGACCCTGCCCGGGGCGGCCCACAGACCCTGGGCTTCATACCCAAAGACACGACGAAATGTCGTCCCGGCACTGGTCATCATGCGTCCACCTTGCTTCGGTCGTCGCCAGCCAAAGGCGCACTGACATCGGCCAGGATTAGGTCACCGACCCGATCCTCGAGGACCTCTCTTGCACTCTGGTCGAGACCACTGTCGGTGACAACCGTATCCACGTCTTGCAGCTGGGCTATCGAACTCATGCCGATCGCTCCCCACTTCGTGTGGTCAGCCACGACAACGAGCCTGCGGCCCGATGCAATCAGAGCGCGGTTCGTCTCAGCTTCGAGGATATTGGGAGTGGTGAGGCCGGCCGTCGCATCCATCCCGTGCACGCCCAGGAAGACCTGGTCGAGATGCACGGTACGCAGGGAGGCGACGGCAAACGGGCCGACCAACGCGTCCGACGGAGTACGTCGACCCCCTGTGAGCAAAACAGCCTGATCCCCTCCGCCGCGATGAAAGACGTCCGCGACAGAGACCGAATTGGTGACGATGGTCAAAGAAGGAATCGCAACGAGCTTGTGCGCCAGCGTGAAGGTAGTGGTTCCCGCGCTCAGGCCGATGGCGGTTCCTGGCTGGACCATGGCCGCCGCGACGTCCGCAATAGCCGCCTTCTCCGCTTGCTGCATAGTCGATTTGGCGTCGAATCCGGGCTCAAACGAGGCGCGCTGGTGCACGGCTGTTGCCCCGCCATGGACTTTGACAACTAGACCGGCGTGCTCGAGGACGTCAAGGTCGCGACGGATTGTCATGTCGGAGACTTCTAGTTCACCGACCAGCTCCGCCACCTTTACGCCACCCGACTTGCGGATCATGTCCAGAATGGCTGTTTGTCTTTGTCTGGGCAGCATGTAGGCCATCTCCTCGACGGTTGCCGATATCAGAAACAACACATATCAACAGAATACAACAGTGAGCACGACCCGTGCGAACGAATCACGACCGAAGTCGAACCCTATACTGGCGAGATCTGAGGGTTTATGTTGGTTTGTGTTCTACTCGCCGTAGCCGCAAATCGGATAGGGAAGCACGATGGAGCCCATCGACAGTCTCGATGTGACGGAGACCGCACAGGTTTTCGAGCATGGTTGGCAGTCGTGGAGTCCCTCAACCACCTACGGGGTGTCGGACCGACCCTGGCGCCCAGTGAATGAGCGCAACCGAATCCTGTGCTATCGGCCGGAGACGAGTCCAGATGACACGCTGTTCTGGGGCGAAGGCCTGCTCGCGGTGGACCCAGGGGACGGGTCGGGGATCAGGATCTATGCAGTCAAGGATGCAGCGGAAGAGGTCCCGAGCATCCAGGCTGAGCTTCACGGCAAGCGACTCGTAGTCTCTGCCACCGGCCCGGTCGATTGCATTGTCGATACCGGACGGGGCACGATTGACAACGCTCTCGCTAGATGGGCAGACGGCTTCGCCGCCAGCTCGGGTGTCACCTGCATCCGCAAGGCGCCCTCCATATGGTGCTCCTGGTATCACTACTTCACAGACGTGACCGAAGCAGACATGATTGAGAACATCGACGAGATCAATCGACTCGATCTGCCCATCGACGTCATCCAGCTCGACGACGGCTACCAGACCGCCCATGGCGACTGGCTTTCAACATCAGATCGTTTCAGGTCGCTCGAGGGAATCGCCGACCGGATCGCAGCCACCGGCCGCCGCGCCGGTATCTGGCTTGCACCTTTCCTGGTGTTCCCCGATTCCAAGCTCGCCGCTAACCATCCAGATTGGCTAGTCGGCGGGGCTACATCACCAATCCACGCAGGACACAACTGGGACCGCGATCTCTATGCACTCGACGCCACCCACCCGGCAGCGATGGAGTGGCTGGTCGAGGTGCTCAGCACGATGCACAAGTGGGGCTACGACTTCTTCAAGATCGACTTTCTGTACGCAGCTGCCATGGACGGAGCCAGATACGAAGACATCTCCCCGCTCGCCGCATACAGCTCCGGAATCAGGATGATCCGCAACGCCGTCGGCGATTCCTACCTACTCGGCTGCGGTGCCCCGATCCTTCCATCGGTGGGCCTCTTCGATGCGATGCGGGTCAGCCCTGACACCGAACCGCAGTATCTCCCCAACGGTGGCGACCGCAGCCAGCCATCGGTGACTTCGGCCATGATGACCGGACGGGGCCGAGCATTCCAACATGGCCGCTTCTGGGTCAACGATCCCGACGATCTGATCGTTCGCCCATCAATCGAGAGCCGCAAGCAGTGGGCCGAACATGTTCGCAACTACGGTGGGTTGCGCGGGAGCAGCGATCGCATCGCCGATCTCGACGACTGGGGACTTGCAATCACCCGGGAGTTGCTCTCTGAATCACCGACAGAGCCATTCATACCCTCGAGGGGGCACGCATGAGAATTCTCCTGACCGGCGGAACCGGCTACATCGGAAGTCACACCGCCATCGCGCTCATCGAGGCTGGGCACCAAGTAACCCTCCTCGACAACTTCTCCAACTCCAAGCCAGCGGTTCTCGACAGACTCCGCGAGATCACCAATATCCCTATGGACTTCTTCGAAGCCGATGTCACCGATGATGACGCTCTCGATGCCGTTATGACCGACCGTTCGTTTGATGCAGTGATTCATTTTGCTGCGCCAAAAGCCGTCGGTGAATCCATCGCCCGCCCGCTTCACTACTTCGAGAACGGGGTGGGTGGAACGGTCAAACTGCTGCGGGCAATGGAACGCCACGCGGTGCGCAACGTGGTCTACAGCTCGTCGGCAACTGTCTACGGACTCAGTGACGATCTCCCCCTCACTGAGGATGCTCCCACCTCAGTCATCAATCCGTACGGACGTACCAAGCTGATGTGTGAGGAGATCCTGCAAGACCTGTATGCGTCCGACTCCAGTTGGAACGCCATTGCTCTCCGCTACTTCAATCCGGTGGGGGCGCACCCGTCAGGTCTGATTGGTGAAGACCCGCAGGGGGTGCCCGCCAATCTTGTTCCGTTCGTTGCGCAGGTCGCGGTGGGAAGACGACCTGCACTGACCATCTTCGGAGATGACTACCCGACTCCCGATGGCACCGGTGTGCGTGACTACATCCATGTGCTCGACCTCGCTGAAGGACACGTTGCTGCGGTGGAACACCTCGCCAGCGACCCCGGCTACGACACGATCAACTTGGGTACCGGAGAAGGTGTCTCGGTACGCCAGATGGTTGATGCGTTCGAACGGGCATCAGGTGTTGCGATCCCGGTCGAGGTGGCACCCCGCCGGCCCGGTGACGGACCGGCGAGCTGGGCCGATGCCTCAAAGGCCGCCCGGGTACTGGGATGGGCTGCGACCCGCACCCTCGACCAGATGACTGCCGACGTCTGGCGTTGGCAAAGCCGCAACCCCAACGGCTACGACGGCTAATCGCAGCTCCTACAGGGACGGGTCCAGGGTGGTAGCCCTATCCCCCTCGGCGAGCATGTCGCAGATGAGCAACGCAACGTGGAGCTCGAGGCGACGGGTCGACGAGGTGACAAAAGGGCCCAGCAACTTCTCGAGCTGCACCGTCCTGTACCGCACAGAGTTGTAGTGATAGTGCATTTCGCGAGCAGCCTGGGCAACGTTCATATTGGTTTCGAGCAGCACCTTCAGCGTTCGACGTAGCTCCGCGAGACTCCCCGCCGGATCGTGGAGATCACCAAGCGCCTCTCTGGCGAAACTCTGCAGCAAGTCAACATCGACCTCACTCAGAAGCCGATGCACCCCAAGGTCGGCGAAACGGCCGGTCGCTCCGACGCCCTTGATGGTGCGGGTCACCTTGGTGGCAACCTTCGCCTGATCCCATGCCTTGGGCAGCCCGGCTGACGATTCGGTCGGGCTGGATACTCCGGCAGACCAGGTGTCGGGCGCACAACGCGACATGACTTCCTGCAGGGCTTCCATGGCGACGGTCTCCGCCTCGTCTGGCGCACCCGTGACGCCGGCGATCGCGACCACGTTGCCATTGATGATGGCGTGTGGCGCATGCAGCTCCTCTGCGCGCAACGCCCATGCCAGCATGTCACGGACTCGTTCGACGTGTGCGGTGGCATCCAAGGTCGCCGGTGCCAGGTCGATAACCACCGCCGGAAACGACACCTTCCACTCGAGGGCCTGGCAGCGGCGCTGAACTTCGCCGTTGGAAAGCCTATCGAGCAACAACTGTTCGACAAACTCGGCGCGGAACTGCCGATCGACCGAAGCAACCGCTATCTCGCGGGATGCGGCCAGGGCCATTATCTGCGCACAAGTCGGCACCAGCCCCGGGAAGAAGCTCGCGCTACGGCCATCGGATGGGAAGACATACAGCTGGCCAACGTAGGTCGAGCCAAAGACGATAGGGGCTCCGATTGCTTCTTCAAATCGTTCCGAATCACGGAGATCCGGCTCGGCGGTGCCACCCAGGTGAGCGACCACCTCGTTGCCAACGCCCAACACCAGCACCTCACAGTCGACGAGCTCGGCGAGACGTTCCGCCACTTGGACGGTCCCGCCCCCACCGAGCGCAACGTTCATCAGCTCACGTTCCCGGTCGCTTTTGCGGTGCAGCCCTCCCAATAGCAGCGAGTCGCGGGCGCTGTAGACGTCGGCGATCAAGTCGTCGAATGACACCGCGGCTGGCAAGGCCAGGATTGGGAATCCACATTTGTCGGCAGCGGCGAGCGTGCGCCTGTCGATCTTCGTTACAAATGGACCCAGCTTCACACCGAAGCCGGCGAGCTTCCGATCGTCGAGATCAACGATCAGTTCGGACATGTCTTTGTCCCGACCCTGCAGCGAGTAGCCAACTGTAATCAGCAGCTCGTTTTGCTTGACCCACGGGATGATGTCTGGGTTCTCCATCACGTTGACAGAGGACACCAACCGATCGAGACCAGCTGAACCGGCCAGGACCTCTGTTCCGGCAAAGTTTGGCTCCTCGAGAACTTCACGCAGGGTCAAGGTCTGTGTTTGGTAAGACTGTGCCAAAAGATCGTTGGTATTCACGGCAACAAAGCCTAATGCCACCCGCGACCCGTTGCTATACCGTCGGGAGTAGTCGAGGAGGATTGGAGCAGCAATGGCTGTAGAGGTAGTCAAGGTCGAGATCAAGAGCGTGACCGACGCTTCGGGTGTTGCCGAGCACATCCATAAGGGCACATTCACAGCAGACCAGGTGGTCGCTGTCATCGGCAAGACCGAAGGAAACGGTGGGGTCAACGATTACACCAGGATCCTTGCCGACCGGGCATATCGCGAGGTGCTGCAAGAGCACGGCACCCGGTCGAAGGCTGAGATCGCCGAGATCCCGATGGTTTGGTCGGGCGGTTGTGACGGCATTATCACCCCCCATGCGACCGTGTTCGCCGAGGTACCCGGCGAGGGTGACCCCTCCAAGAGCCGCCTCGTCATCGGTACCGCGATGAGCGACATCATCAAGCCAGAAGATATCGGCCGACCCAAGATGGTCGAAACCGTTGCCGCCGGCGTCCGCGCCGCTATGGCAGACGCAGGCATCACCGATCCCAAGGACGTCCACTACGTCCAGACCAAGACACCACTACTGACCGTCGAGACCATCAAAGACGCTGCCAGTCGCGGCCATACCGTCTTCACCGAGGACACACTCGACTCGATGGGTGTCTCCAACGGCACCACCGGGCTCGGCATCGCAGTCGGACTTGGCGAGATAGACATGCCGACTGCCGACGATATCTATCACAACTTTGATCTGTACTCCTCGGTAGCATCCTGCTCATCGGGCGTCGAGCTCAACCAGGCTCAAATCGTTCTGTTCGGCAACCGTGCCGGCGCCGGTGGTCGCTATCGGATCGGCCACTCGGTCATGGAAGATGCGCTCGACATCGACGGCATCTACGCCGGGATCGCCGATGCCGGGTTAGAGCTACCCGACCGGCCGAAGGCAAGTGACCTCAATGGCAAGGTCGTCAACTGCTTCATCAAGTGCGAAGCCGACCGCCGAGCACTGCTGCGCGGTCGACGTCAGATCATGCTCGATGACTCAGACGTTCACCATCACCGTCACTCCAAGGGTGCCGTTGGCGCAATCGCCGCTCTGGCGATTAATGACCCCGCTGTGTTTGTCTCGGTCGATGCGAAGCATCAGGGCCCCCATGGTGGCGGCCCGGCGATCGCCATTGTCGATGTAGGCGAGTAACAACCGAATAGGAGAAGGGCGGGCGCCTTGTGGTGTCCGATCGGAGGTATCTGAATGATTTCGCGGGTAGAGATACATCCGGGTCGATATCACGATTCGGTTCGGTTGATGCAGGCCAGCAAGGCGCTGCAAGGCGTGCCCGGGGTGACAAATGCGCTGGTGGCGATGGCCACCGAGCTCAACCTCAGCCTTCTTGAAGATATGGAGTTCGACATGGCCAGCGCCGCAGGCGCTGGGCCAAACGATCTTCTCCTCGCGGTGCGGGCAGACAGCGAGGAGACGATTGCGGCCGCACACCGAGCTCTTGATGACGCACTAACACACAAGGTTGCACCGTCCGGCGGCCTCGACGCCCCCGACCCAAAGACCGCCGGTTCCGCGGCAAAGGTCAACGATGCCAACATCGTTCTGCTCTCGGTTCCCGGCGAGCATGCCTTTGTTGAAGCGATGGAGGCTCTCGACAACGGCCAGCACGTAATGATCTTCAGCGACAACGTGCCCGTCTCCCAGGAGGTTGTTCTCAAGAATGCCGGCGTTGCCCGCGACCTGCTGGTCATGGGACCGGACTGCGGGACCGCAATCATCAACGGTCTCGGTCTCGGATTTGCGAATGCGACACAGCCCGGCCCGGTCGGGATGGTCGGAGCTTCGGGAACCGGCATCCAGCAAATGGCGTGCCTGCTCGACGATGCGGGGGCGGGGGTACGCCATGCTCTCGGCACCGGTAGCCACGACCTCTCCGAAGAGGTAGGAGCGCTGTCCACCCTGCAGGCGCTCGAAGCGCTTGACGACGACCCCTCGATTGAGGTCATCTCAGTAATCTCGAAGCCACCGGCGGCATCGGTGGCTGCCAAGGTCCGAGCGGCAGCGGCGGCCTGCTCCAAGCCGGTCGTGGTCACCCTCATGGGTGAGAACACGCTCGAAGAGGGTGCAGGCGAAGTACTCGCCGCGCTGGGCCGCAAGCCCTTGACGTATGCATCATGGCCGGTTGATCAAGATGACCACCGACCCGGGTTTGTCCGCGGCCTATTTGCCGGCGGGACACTGCGGTCAGAAGCACGGTTTGTTTGTATGCCGACCCTTGGGGATATCGGCACGAAGGAAGAGGACCCGGGGCACACCTTCATCGATTACGGCGATGATGAATACACCCAGGGCCGTGCCCATCCAATGATCGACCAAACGGTGCGCCTCGACCGTTTGGTAGAGGCTGCGCAAGACTCCTCGGTCGGTGTGATCCTGCTCGATGTCGTACTCGGCTACGGGTCCAATGCAGATCCGGCGTCAGAGCTGGCGCCAGTCGTCGAACAGGCCCGGGCCGCGGGCGCCGCGGTTGTGGTCTCCCTGTGCGGCACAAAGAGCGATCCACAGAATCGGGACACGCAGGCAACGATGCTCCAGGAAGCTGGGGCGTCGGTTTGGCTGTCCAACGCCGCGGCAGCAATCGAAGCCGCTCGACTCGCCACCACGGGGAGTGCAACATGAGTGATCTCAGCCAACTCCTTGACAGTGATCCCACGGTCGCCACCGCCGGCACCGACATGCTGGCAGATTCCATAGAGCAGCAGGGGTCTGCGGTTGTGCGCGCCGACTGGCGACCCCCGTTCCCTGGGACCGAAGCTGCGCTTGCAGCGCTCGCTATCGACGGACGCATGGCCAGCGCCAATGCCACCGCCGTCGGCCGCATGTTGGCGGTACGACCTCATCTTGTTGATGTCGGCGTTGCCCGCGATGTGTTCCCTGACATGACCGACAGGACGTTCTTCCATGCTGGTCCCCCGCTGGAGTGGGAACGAGCCAACGGACCGATGCGCGGAGCCATCATTGGCGCCATGCTCTATGAGGGCTTGGCCGCCGACCCGGACGATGCCGCCGCCAAGGCCGCTGCCGGCGAGATCGAACTGTCACCCTGCCACCATCACAAAGCGGTCGGGCCGATGGCCGGGGTCACCTCGCCTTCGATGCCGGTGGCCATTGTGAACGACGGCGCCGGCGACGGTGTCTCGTATTCGACCCTCAACGAGGGACTGGGCAAGGTGCTGAGGTACGGCGCTTTCGCGCCTGAGGTCATCGACCGGCTGCGCTGGATGGACCAGGTACTCGGCCCAGTGCTCGGCGCAGCACTGCGTGCAAGCGGCCCGGTGGATCTGCAATCGCTCATTGCGCAGGCACTGCAGATGGGAGACGACGGCCACAACCGCAACCGTGCGGTGACATCGCTGTTCCTCAGGGAGATAGGTGCCGCCCTGGTAGATGGAGCGGATGCCCCAACCGACCAACGGCTGGAAGTCTTCAAGTTCATCGACAACAACGATCACTTCATGCTCAACCTGGTTATGGCGGCCGGCAAACTCGGCTCTGATGCAGCAGCGAATGTTCCGGCCTCGAGCCTCGTCACCGTTATGGCCCGCAACGGCACCGACTTCGGTATCCGGCTCTCGGGCACCGGCGATCAGTGGTTCAGTGCTCCGGCTCCCCCGGTCGATGGCCTCTACCTAGGTGCCTTCACCGAGGAAGACGCCAGCCCTGATATTGGCGACTCGACAATCACTGAAACCATCGGTCTGGGCGGCTTCGCCATGGCCGCGGCTCCGGCCATCGTCGGCTTTGTCGGCGGAACGGCTGCCGGTGCCGTCCGCCGCACCCTCGCCATGTACGAGATCTCGATGGCCGAGCATCCGGCGTATCAGATTCCGATGCTCGAGTTCCGGGGCACTCCAACGGGCATCGACGCCGCCCGGGTGGTGCGGACCGGTGTCCAGCCCCAGATCAACACCGGTATCGCGGGCAAGGTTCCGGGTACCGGTATGGTCGGCGCCGGTCTGGTGGAGGCCCCGATGGAGTGCTTTGCCGACGCCATCAACGCCTTGGCACAGGGGCTCGACTCGTAAGGACACCTCGCAAGAAACGATCAAAACAAACGTTGCATTTGCCAAGCGAGCCCTAAGGCAACTGCCGTAGGATGACAGGGTTGGAGGGAAACGCTCACCGGAGAATAGGAGGGGAAGATGCGGAGAATGGCAAACCTGGAGGGAAGACCACGGAGAACGCTGCACCGCCTCGAGACGCTCACGATTGTCTTGACGGCATTCGTGCTTGTGCTCGCTGGCTGCGGTGGCGGCGACGATGAGGCAGCCGACGACGGCGACACAATCTCAGTCTTCGGCGCATTCGCGACACAGATCGAAGAACCCTGGGACGGCGTAATCCACACGGCGCTACTCGCCGAGGAGGAAGCCGGGAATATCGAGTACGACTTCACCGACGACATCGGCTACTCCGGCGACATGGAGCGCATCCTCACTGAGGTGTGTGAACAGGATCAGCCCGACATCATCTTCGGTGACGCCTTTGGCAATGAAGACGCGGTGCGACGGATTGCGGTGGCATACCCTGACATCGCGTTTGTGTTTGGCTCCGGCGGTGGCCCTGCCGACCCCAACTTCTCGGTGTTCGACAACTGGATCCACGAGCCGGCGTACTTGGCCGGGATGTTGGCGGGCGATCTCACCCAGACCAACGTCGTCGGCGTTGTCGGCGGTCTCCCTGTTCCTGAGGTGAACCGCATTGCGAACGCCTTTATCGCCGGTGCGCAGGCCAGCAACCCTGCTATCGAGGTGAAGGTCACGTTCATCAACAGTTGGTTCGATCCCGCCGCAGCCAAGGAAGCCGCGCTGGCCCAGATCGACGCAGGCGCCGATGTGCTCTACGCCGAACGGTTCGGTGTCATCGAAGCGGCGCAGGAGAAAGGTCTGTTGGCCTTCGGCAATATGTCCGACCAGAAGGACCTGGCTCCGGAAAACGTCGTCTCGAGCGTTGTCTGGCAGATGAGCCCCACAGTGCAGTATGTGGTCAATCAGGTGGAGGCCGGCTCCTACACCTCCCTGGACCTGAAGGACTTCAGCATGCTTGCCAAAGGCGGCGCTTCTCTGGCAGAGATCAATACCGGTGTCGTCGGTGGCGTGTCCCAGGATTTGATCGACTCGATCACCACAGCAGAGGCCGACATCCGTAGCGGTGCGTTCCGCGTTGACATCAACGAGGCGCAGCCTGCAGGGTCCGTCTCCCTCGGTGGCTGAGATCCAGCCAAAGCCGATTGTTGAGCTGAGGTCGATAAGTAAGCGGTTTGGCAGCGTTCTTGCCAACGACCGTATCGACCTCAGCCTGCGACGCGCCGAGGTACACGGTGTTCTTGGTGAAAACGGGGCTGGCAAGACAACTTTGATGAGGATCCTCTACGGTCTCGCCAATCCCGATACCGGCGAAATCCTCATCGATGGTGAGCCCACCGCGATCTCGTCGCCAAAGGATGCGATCAATGCCGGTATCGGCATGGTCACTCAGCATTTCGCCCTGGTGAAACCGATGACGGTGACGGAGAACGTCATCCTCGGAAAGACCGGAGGCGTGGTGCTCGACCTGCAACAGGCACGGACCCTCGTTGAGGAAGCGGCCGACAGATTCGGACTGAGCGTGCACCCCGACCGGCGGCTGTCCGACCTGTCGGTTGGGGAGCAACAACGAGTCGAGATTCTGAAGGCGTTGTACCGCGACTGCCGGGTGCTCATCCTCGATGAACCGACAGCCGTTCTCACCCCGCAAGAAGTGCGGGCGCTGTTCGTCACTCTCGAGCGGCTGCGCGAATCTGGCATGTCCATCGTGTTCATTAGCCACAAGCTCCCGGAGGTCATGGAGCTGACGGATCGGGTAACCATTCTCCGCCACGGCCGTGTCGTCGATTCGGTGACAACCGCCAACATCGACGCAGCCGGCCTGGCATCACGGATGGTGGGTCGGCCCACAGTTGCGGCCCAGAGGGGCTCCGACGCGACCCCAGGCGGTACGGTTCTCAAGATCGATGGCCTCTCGGCCCAGGGGCGGCTCGACTTGCCGGCACTCACCGATGTGAGCTTCGATGTCGCCGCAGGCGAGATCGTGGGAGTTGCCGGCGTCTCCGGAAACGGCCAGACCGAGCTGGCAGAGGTGCTCTCGGGCATGCGCAAACCGAGCTCGGGGTCTATCCGGCTGATCGGCAAGGAGATTGCGGGGCTCAGCCCCCGCAATGTCGTAGCGGCAGGCATGGGACGGATCCCGGAGGACCGCCACGAGGCGCTCGTCGGTGACATGTCGGTGGCATACAACCTAGTGCTGGAACACCTCGATGAAGTGGGGACGCGGGCGGTGCTCGATAGGGATGTCATCAGGGCCAATGCGGTCGAGCTGATCGAGCGCTTTGCCATCAAGACGGAGCCGGAAGATCTGGTGCGAACCCTTTCCGGCGGCAACATCCAGAAAGTCCTGCTGGCCCGAGTGCTCGCCCGGGAGCCGAGGGCGCTCATCGTCTCTCAGCCAACCCGAGGTCTCGACATCGGCGCCACGCAATACGTCCGCAAGGAACTATTAGCCCGTCGGGACGACGGTGCCGCCATCGTGTTGATTAGCGAGGATCTAGATGAGTTGCTCGAAGTGTCCGACCGACTCATTGTCCTCTACGACGGTCAGATCGTCGGCGGTTTGGACGCCGCCACCGCAGATCGGGATCACATAGGGCTGTTGATGGCCGGCCACACGGAGGTGGTGTGAGATGCATGCGTTGAAGCGAGGTGCGGCGACGACGGGATTCATCCTGCTGGCCACATTCATCATCACTACCCCGTTCATCTTGATGGCTGGGGCTAATCCGTTCTCCGCCTACGGCGAGTTCCTCGTGAAGCCACTGACATCACGGTTCACCCTCCTCGAAGTCCTCGTATCTTCGATACCGTTGATTTTCACCGGTGTGGCGGTCGCCTTCGCCTTCCGTGCCGGCTATTGGAACATTGGTGCCGAAGGACAGCTTCTCATGGGAGCCGTTGCTGCGGCCGGCATCGGGATGTCGGCCGGAGATCTGCCGCGAATAGTTGTGCTACCCATGATCGTTCTTGGCGGTGCCGTTGCCGGAGCGCTGTGGGCGCTAGTGCCCGCCTTACTCCGGGTGAAGCTGGGGATAGATGAGGTAGTGACCACGCTTCTGCTCAATCCGGTGGCCCTGCTGGTTGTCACGGGGCTCCTAAATGGCCCCTGGGGCGACCCAGAAACCGGATTTCCCGAGTCGGAGCGGATCGCCGACTCTGCGCAGTTCCCGACTCTATTGCCCCGCTCGCGCCTGCATCTGGGCTTCCTGATCGGCCTTGCCATCGCCGGGGTTCTGTGGTTTGTCATGTCGCGTACGGTTGGCGGGCTCCGTATTCGCGCCGCCGGGCTGAGCCCGAATGCAGCGCGCTTCGCCGGTATCGACGTCGGTCGCACCCTCCTTGTGGCCGCCCTTATTAGCGGCGCCGTCGCCGGTATCGCAGGGGCGAGCGAGATCAGCGGGATCCAGTACCGCCTTACCACCGGGGTCTCCCCCGGCTTCGGATACACCGGAATCGTCGTGGCAACGCTGGGTGCCCTGTCGATGCCGACCGTGGTGCTGGCCGCCCTGCTCTTCGGCGACCTCACCGTGGGTGCCGGAACGGCAGGCCGGGTACTCGGTATCCCTTCCCAACTAGGCGACGTGGTGCAAGCAACGGTGCTTCTGGTCACGGTCGGTGTACTGGCCTATCGCCGGGTTCGGCAACAACACCGTCCCATCGCCGCCACCGGCCAGGAGCCGATTGAGGAAGGTATGAAGTGACGTTCCTTCTCGAAATCCTCGCCGCCACTTTCCGCAACGCGACACCGCTCGTATTCGGCACCCTCGGAGAAACCTACGCGGAGAAGGCAGGCATCCTCAACCTCGGAATCGAAGGAACCATGTACGCCGGGGCGTTCTTCGGGTTTGCCGCTGCGGCAACCACGGGATCGCTGACGCTGGGCCTCCTCGCCGCTGTGGCTGTCGGGATCGCGGCCGGGGCATTGATGGCATTCTTTAGTGTCACCCTGGGCACCAGCCAGCACGTTGCGGGAATCGGCATAACCCTGGGGTTGATCGGTCTCTCCGAGTTCATCAACCGGCTGTATCTGAGTGGCAGCGGTGGGCTGCGACGCATCGAGCCCTACCGGCTTCTCCAACCGTTCGGCTCGGACAACGTCTTTAGCCAATACGGTCTCACGTACGCAGCGTTCCTCGTCATCGCCCCTCTCGGCTGGTGGGTTCTGCGATCGACTTCGTTTGGGCTGGGAATCAGGGCCGTTGGCGAGAACCCGGAAGCAGCCGATGCCGCCGGGCTCTCAGTGGCTGCTCACCGTTATGCGGCTCTCATGATTGGCGGGGCGCTAATGGCCGTCGGCGGTGCGTTTCTAACGCTCGCCACGCTGGGTACCTTCACCCTGGATATCATTGCCGGTCGGGGCTGGGTCTGTATAGCCCTGGTCATCTTCGGGCGATGGAAGGTCTGGAGAGGCATGGCTGGGGCGCTCGTGTTCGCTGCGGTCTTCTCCCTTCAGTTCCGGCTCCGCATCCTGCCGGGCTGGGACGCCGTTCCGTTCGAGTTGCTGCTGGCTCTGCCTTATCTGATAGTTATTGGCGCCCTCGCGGTGTCGGGCCGTAATGTTGCTTACCCGGGCGCCTATCTAAAGCCCTATAGGAGAGAGTGATGAACGACGACGATATCCGTTTTCTCGCGGTTGCACTGGAACAAGCCAAGCTCGGACTTTCCGAAGGGGGCATACCAATCGGAGCTGCTTTGGTTGCCGATGGGAGCGTGCTGGGTGCCGGCCACAACCGAAGAATCCAGCTCGATTCACCAATCCGGCATGGCGAGACGGATGCCCTCGAGATCGCTGGTCGCCAGCCGGCATCGGTCTATCGCCGCTCGACGATGTACACAACACTGTCACCTTGCGACATGTGCACGGGCGCAATCTTGCTCTACGGAATACCTCGTGTGGTCATCGGGGAGAATCGTACTTTCATGGGTGCAGAAGCCTTGCTGCAAAGCCGCGGTGTTGAAGTCGTCGTAGCCAACGACCCGGAATGCGTCGAATTGATGGAAACGTTCATCTCCGAGAATCCCACGTTGTGGAATGAGGACATCGGAGAGTAGAGGGACCGGCTGTCAACACGCCGGATCGCGGGATTCGACCTGTCGTAGTAACAAGTTTACGACGAATCACTAAGATTCATGTCAACAAGTTTCAGTCACGAGGCTATAGAATCCCAGTCACGAGGCTATAGAATCCAAGGGTTCGAGGAGGTTTGCTTTGGTAATCGCTCATGAGTTCGAGTATCGGCGTCCGACGAGTCTCGAAGAGGCCACCCAGCTCCTTGCGGACCACCCTGGATCGGTCCGGGTTCTCTCCGGTGGTACCGATCTCGTTGCCTGGCTGCGCGATGACGCAGTCGCCCCCGACATGGTCGTCGACATCAAACAGATCCCAGATCTCCACGATCTGAAGCTCGACGGTGACATCCTCCATATCGGCTCGCTGGTGACATTCACCGACCTGATCGAATCTCCTCTCGTTAAGGAACATGCTCCCCTGCTTGCCGAGATGGCAGAGACCGTCGCCTCACCCGGCATACGAAACCGGGCGACCATGGTCGGCAATATCTGCTCAGCGGTCCCATCTTGCGATGCCGGCCCGGTGCTGTTGGCATTCGACACCACTGTCCATGTGACCGGACCCGAAGGCGCACGTAGCATCGACATCAACGACTGGTTCGTGGGTCTACGCCAAACTGCACGCACTGACGATGAGGTCGTCACTCACCTGACCATCAAGCTTCGCCAGCACGGTGGGGTCTATGTGAAGCTCATGCGCTACGCCGGCGAAGACCTGGCGCAGGCGTCAGTCGGCATCGTTGTCTATCCCGACAACGACTTCCGGGTCGCCTTCGGCGCAGTCGCCCCGACCCCGTTCCGGTCGTCGAGAATCGAAACCGCATTGCACGGCAAGACGCTCGATGACGAGCTCGTGGCAAGCGTTGTTGCAATGGTTCCCGAAGAGATCAGCCCCATCACCGATATGAGGGCGTCCGCCGAATACCGCACCCACGCCACCAAGGCGATGTTGAAACGCGGTCTGTGGGCGGCAGTCGAGAGACGTGACGGAGCGGGCCCGAGCTACGGCACCCGACTTATCTGAGAGGGCGACAATGGAGCTATCAATCAAGGTCAATGGTGAGCAGTGGAATCTCAACGTCGCCCCCGCCGACGTCCTGCTTGACGTACTCAGAGAACAGGTCGGCACCAAGAGCCCCAAGATTGGATGTGAGCGCGGCGACTGCGGATCGTGCACGATCCTCGTTGACGGCCGTTCCGTACGGAGCTGTCTGATGCTTGCCGTCGAAGCCGAAGGTCACGAGATCACCACAGTTGAGGGCATCAGCTACGAAGGCATGAGCGAGCTGCAGGACCTATTCATCTCGAACAACGCTTTTCAGTGTGGGTTCTGCGCCCCCGGGATCGTGTTGGCGGCGACCGAGCTGCTTGAGCACAACTCAGACCCAACCCGCCACGATGTCCAAGAGGCATTGGCGGGCAACCTTTGTCGGTGCACCGGCTACGAGCCGATTATCGAGGCAGTCTTGGCTGCGGCACCTGCGAGAAAAGAAGGAGGATCCGCATGACAACGACATTCCCCTTTGAAGCCAAACCCGCCGAGGACGAGCTGAAGAGCGTCGGAAAACCAGCGGTCCGCATCGATGGCCTCGACAAGATCAGCGGTGCAGCGGAATTCGTTGACGACATGGACTTTGGTCCCGGTCTGCTCCATGCAGCCATCGTTGAGAGCCCCCATGCCTACGCCAAGATCCTGTCGATCGACACCACCGAGGCGGAAACAGCCTCTGGCGTTGTTCGAGTCGTCACCGGCAAGGACTTCCCGTACAAGTTCGGCATGTACATGGAAGACCGCTACATCTTCGCCCAGGATCTCGTTCGGTTCGCCGGAGAACAGGTTGCCGGTGTCATCGCCCGCAGCCATCGCGAAGCCGTCCAGGCAGCCAAGCTGATCAAGGTCGAGTACGAGGTCCTCACCCCGTTGCTCAATCCCAAGGAATCTTTCAGCGACGATGCCGATCTGGTGCACCCGGACCTTGGCGACTACACCCACGTCCCCTGGTTCTTCCCCAAGGCCGGCACCAACATTGCGCACTGGCGCAAGATTCGCAAGGGCGACACCGAGAAGGCGTTCGCCGAGTCAGACTTCGTCCTCAAAGACACCTATCACGTTCCCCGCTACGCCCACTGCGCTATTGAGCCGCACGTAACGGTGAGCAAGCTCGACCATGCGGATCGGTTGACGGTGTGGACTGCTTCGCAGTCCCCGCACACGCAGCGGCACCTGTTCGCCGAGGCACTCAAGCCGCTTGGATTCACCCATAAAGATGTCCGCGTCATCACGCCCTACGTCGGCGGTGGCTTCGGCGGCAAGGCCGGCGTCTCCATGGAGATCATGGGTGCGGCGATGGCAACTCTGGTCAAAGGCCGCCCCGTCAAGCTGCGCTTCACTCGGGAACAGGAGTTCTACAACACCTACCAACGGCAAGGTGTCATCGCCGAACTCAAGGTCGGCGTCATGAACGATGGCACACTGACCGCTGTCGAGCACAAGCTGTACTGGGATGCTGGCGCCTACGTCGAGTACGGCGCCAACGTGGTCAACGCCGCAGGCCTGTCGGCCACCGGGCCCTACCGAGTTCCCAACATCACCAACGACTCGCTGTGCATGTACACCAACCTGCCACCGGGTGGTCCGTACCGTGGCTTCGGATATTCGGAGTTCCACTTCGGTCTCGAGTCACACATGGACCGCCTCGCCGAAGGCATCGGCATGGACGCCGTAGAGTTCCGCAAGAAGAACGCCATCGTCGAGGGTGACGAGCTGTCGTACGGGGGGCATATGAACCCGTCCGGGTTGATAGAAGCCATCGACAAGACCGCCGCCGCCATCGACTGGGGTGTCGAGGAAACCTCGGACAATCCCAACACCGTCATCGGCAAGGGCATGGCGCTGTTCTGGAAGGCGCCGGCGATGCCGCCCAACGCTTCGTCCGCTTCCTTCCTGAAGTTCAATGAGGACGGCAGCCTCAATATCTCGGTCTCCGGCATGGAGCTCGGTCAGGGCTACCTGACAGTGATGGCGCAGATTGCCAGCGAGATCCTGACCGTTCCGGTGAACAAGATCAGGGTCGAGACCCCTGATACCGACCGGAACCCGTACGAGTGGCAGACCGTGGCGTCGCATGTCACGTGGAGCTCAGGGCTTGCCGTGCAGAAAGCAGCGATCGAGGCTCGCGGCAAGATCTTCGATGTCATCCATCAGGTCTACGGCTACGAGGACGACTCGTTGTATCTGGAGGACGAGAAGGTCAAATGCAAGACCGATGCGGACTTCGAGAAGTCGCTGCACGAGTTCGTTATCGACGGGATCCAAACTGATGACGGCACGTGGCGCGGTGGTCCCATCATTTCGAGCGGCAAGTTCATGCCCGAGTTCACCAACGCCAACAGCGACCCAGAAACCGGACAGGGCGGTCACCCCAACGTCCACTACACCGTTGGCGCCACCGGCGTAATCCTGGAGATCGACAAGGACACCGGCCGCGTTTGGGTCCGCAAGGCAGCGCTCGCGGTCGACGCCGGCCGGGCTATCAACCCCGACCTGGTCAAGGGCCAGATTGTGGGCGGCCTGGTCCAGGGTCTCGCCACGGTCCTCTACGAGGACATGCGATTCGATGAGGGCGGGAAGATGATGAATCCCACCTTCACCGATTACAAGATCCCGACGGCGTTCGATATCCCCGACGAGATCATCCCAATCATCGTCGAGGTCCCCCAGCCCGATGGCCCATTCGGAGCCCGTGGTGTGGGCGAGCACACGATGATTGGCGCCGCCCCCGTTATTGCCAATGCGGTCTACAACGCGCTGGGAACCCGTATCAAGTCGATGCCGGTCACCCAGGAAAAGATTGCAATGGCGTTTTTGGAGAAAACACAGTCCGAACCCGGATAGGAGTGGATAACAAATGTCCGTCGATCTAGAGAAGATCCTTCGACCGGTGGAATCACCGATGAAGCCGTACGAGCCGAAATACATGATGCTCGCCAGCGGCGAAGCGGTCGTGGTGCGTCAGGTCTTTCGAGATGAGATTCCTGATCTGTTGAAGGCAGTCGAGCCTTTGCTGCATGTTGAGCGCGACTACTACGACGTTGTGGCGGCTCGCGTTTATGCAGAGCTACTCGGCTACTACCAGTACCGGTTCCAGGATCAGTACGTACTTGCTCTGCAGGTCGACGGTGAGCTCGCCGCCATCGTCAATGGTCGCCAGGTAACTCCAACGCTTGGCTTGTCGCTCCACACATTGGCGCTGCGACGCGGACTCCGGATCGGCGCCCATGGTTTTGCCGCCAAAATGGAGTACCACATCGACACGCTGGGACACGATGAAGTCTTGGTCGTCGCCGAATCGCCCATTGGGTTTAGGCGCTGGATGATCGAGTACAAGCTCGAGAAGAGATTCCATATCCCTCACGAGCTGGGCGGAGTGCCGTCATGGGCCCTAACCAGGGAGCTCTTCGACCGAGCCCGTTCCAGCCTGGTTGTCGGACGACGTCCGGTACCGCCAGATCTGCTGGACAAGGCTATGGACAAGATCCTGCCGCCGTCGGATCCCCCGACCCCGCCGCTCGATCCGCTTGCCGCCACCCGTGCGCTGTACGACCCCACCGCTACCGCGTTGGTGACACAGCGCTGGGAGATGGAAAAGGGGGCCCAGCATGCGTGACGTATACGTAGCAGGGATCGGGATAACCACCTTCACCCGGCTCGAGTTTCCGCTATCGGAAATCGCTGCATATGCATCGATGATGGCGCTCAAGGATGCCGGCATCACCGAGGTCGACCAGCTGTATGTCGCCAATATGGGTGCCCCCCGGATCAACCATCAGACCGCGCTCGCCAGCGCAGTCGCCGATAGCCTCAGCCTGCTGCCTGCAGGTGCCGCTGCAATCGAGAACGGCCCCGCCTCCGGCGCCGCTGCGATCAAGGCAGGGTTCCAGGCGGTCGCCTCCGGGATGGACGACGTTGTCCTGGTGGCCGGCGTTGAAAGGATGCGCGAGGTAAACAACCTCGAGGCAACTGACTTCGTCGCCACGCTGACCCATCCCCTGACCGAGTACATCTACGGTGTAACGCTTCCGGCACATGCCGCGATGTTCACCAGGCTCTACATGGAGAAGTACGGCGTTACCGAACGTCATCTAGCCATGGTCGGCGTCAAGAACCAGAATGCAGCGCTCAACAACGAGTGGGCTCACTTGCAGCAGGGAATCACCATGGAGGGCATCCTCGATTCTCCTGAGGCAATGACCAACAACCCGTATGTTGCAGAGCCGCTCCGGTTCTTCGATGCCTGCCCCGTTTCTGACGGTGGTGCCGCCATCATCCTGGTCTCCAAGGAGAAGGCCATGGAGTTGGGTCGGCCGATGATCCGGCTCAGCGGTATTGGTCAGGCCACAGACACCCATGCAGTATTTGAGCGTGAGGAACCGACCGATCTGTTGGCGGTTCGCAAGGCTGCCAAGGATGCGTTCGAGATGTCAGGGCTAACCCCCGAGGACATCGACGTGGCAGAACTGCACGATGCATTCACGATCCTCGAAATTGCCGAAAGCGAAGAAGTCGGGTTCTTCCCCAAGGGCGAAGGCCACATCGCTTTGGAGAAGGGTGAGACTGCCCTTGGTGGCAGGATCCCGATCAACGTCGGTGGCGGCCTCAAAGGCCGTGGTCACCCCGTCGGGGCAACCGGTGTTGCCCAGGCTTGGGAGATCGTTACCCAATTGCGCGGAGACGGCGGTAAGCGACAGGTTGAGGGCGCCAAGACGGGCCTCACCCTGAACTTCGGCGGATTCGGCAACAACGTTGTTTGTCTCACATTTGTGAGGGAGGACTGATGGCGCGCGAGATATATGCGTACAAGTGCCGTCTATGCGGAACGATGCACTATCCGTTCCGCATGGTGTGCAAGGGCTGTAAGCAGAACGACTTCTTCGAGTTCGACACTGTGCCACTACCCAAGAGCGGCAAGTTGCTGACCTTTACCAAGGTTTACAACCTGCCCGCTCAATACGATGTCGCTACCCTCGGGCTCGGCATTGTTGAGCTGGAGAACGGTATGCGGATGTTGGGTCAACTTGAGATTGATGAACCCGAAATTGGCATGGCCGTGAAGGGCACCGTAGAGGTGGTTCGCAAAGAGACCTATGACAACTACTACGGGATGGTGTTCACGGCAGCATGACCCAACCCAGCGCCAAAGGAAGGCATCCAGCGACGGTCGAGAGACGGGGAGGGACAGACAGTCCACCTCGCTCCCGAACGTTGTCTGGCGGGACACAAATAACAATTTCGGTCGAGGCGCAATGCAACGACCGGGTCCGGGCCACAAACCCGATGGGCAGATATGAGAGCCGCTCCGAATGGGGTCTCTCCTTTTTCTTGGGAGAGGAAGAATAAATGGAACTGACGATGCAAAAGAAGGTCGTGCTTGGTTTACAGCACACCATCGCGATGTTTGGGGCAACGGTGCTTGTACCGCTGCTTACGGGCCTGAATCCGTCGGTCGCTCTACTGGCGGCTGGCGTCGGAACACTGATGTTCCACCTTGTTACGAAGCAGATGGTCCCGGTGTTCCTGGGCTCGTCATTTGCGTTTATCCCGCCAATCGTATTGAGCGTCGATCGTGGCTATTCGTGGGCGTCGATTGGCGCAGGCATTGTGGGCGCTGCGGTGCTCTACATTGCGATGTCGATCGTGGTGACGTTTGTCGGGTCCGACGTTATCAAGCGGATCTTCCCGCCCATCGTCACCGGTCCGGTCATCGTTGTCATTGGTAT
>RCND010001432.1_pt1 | contig 23960 bp, 18 predicted proteins | sample 2041351 | NCBI WGS metagenome assembly RCND01 (sample SAMN09708230, study PRJNA481090) | Marine sediment metagenome, whole genome shotgun sequencing project. | biome: marine sediment; feature: ocean; material: sediment; isolation source: Sewage treatment plant 12B marine sediment (STP12B) ... | reverse complement strand
AAACCTATACTAATGAAGTAGATATTACCGCTTGGAAATATGTAAAACCAGTTGGGCTAGCCATAACCATTGTCGTTATAAGTACATATGTGATTTTTAGATAATTAAGACAATAACTTCGAGAGTTTCTATTTATTTAAAAATAGATGTCTTGGGCCACTCTAAACGTATTGGCATGCGCATCTACAATGGTTTTGATGTCCGGCGAGTAGCCGCCTCCCATACTGCATTGCACAGGAATTTGTAGTTGATGGCATGTTTCCAACACAAAAGCGTCTCGATGTTTGCAGCCATCAACGGTAAGACCCAAGGTGCCTAACTTATCCGTGGAAATAACATCTACACCACAAAGGTAAAAAATGAAGTCTGGCCGTTCTTGATCTACCAGTTTTCGAAGGGTATTTTTTAAGATGGATAAATACTCGGAATCGTTTGTGCCTTTTGCTAATGGAATATCTAAATCTGATTTCTCCTTCTTGAAAGGATAATTTGCCGCACCGTGCATGGAAAAAGTAAATACGGAAGTATCATCCTGAAAAATCTCTGCGGTTCCATTTCCCTGATGCACATCTAAATCAATAATTAGTATTTTTTTAGCTAAGTTTTTAGCCTGTAAGTAACGAGCACCTATGGCTTGGTCGTTCAGCATACAAAACGCCTCTCCCCTATCTGTATACGCATGGTGTGTGCCTCCAGCAATATTCATGGCCACACCATATTCTAATGCAAATTCACACCCTTTCATAGTGCCATCCGCTATAATACGCTCTCGCTCTACCAAATCTTCGGTTAACGGGAACCCTATTTTTCGAGCTTGTTTGTGAGGAATCTTTATGTTCAACAAGTCATAGAAATACTCAGGATCATGTACCGCAACGATATATTTGTCATTTGGGATGTCCGGCTCAAAGAAATTTGCTTGCCCACAAGTACCCTCGTGTAACAATTGCTTGGGCAGTAAATCATACTTCAACATAGGAAAGCGATGGCCTTCGGGCAGTGGGTGCTGGTAAATGGGGTGGTAAGCAATTTTGAGCATGGTCTGCAAAGATAAACCTAATCAACTCTATTGGCAGGCGCAACGAAGTAGTCTTTTAGTCCCGCTGACTATATTTCAAAATCCTACACTACCTTTGCAGTCATGCAGAACGCTATTACCACAGATATCGCTTTTTGCCAACAGTTGTTGAAAGACAATAAATTGGTCGCCATACCTACCGAAACGGTATATGGACTAGCAGCAAATGCTTTTAATAAAGAAGCGGTGCAGCGAATTTTTGAAATGAAAGACAGGCCACTTTTTAATCCCATGATTGTACATATTCATGATATCGCACAGTTACAATATTTGGCAAACGACATTCCGGATAAAGCCATGCAACTGGCAAGAGCATTTTGGCCGGGAGCCTTGACCTTGATTTTATCAAAAAATGATTCAGTTCCTGATATTATTACAGCTGGCAAATCTACTGTTGGTGTGCGTATGCCCAACCATCTAGTAACCCTTGAATTATTGAAAGGTTTGGACTTTCCTTTGGCGGCACCTAGCGCTAATCCTTTTACTAAAGTAAGTCCTACATCTGCCCAGCATGTAGCACATTATTTTGGTAACCGTATTCCTGCCATTTTAGATGGTGGCCCTTGTGAAGTTGGGCTGGAATCTACCATTGTAGGTTTTGATGGAGAACATCCCGTGCTATACCGTAAAGGTGGAATTTCCATTGAGGCTATAGAAGCTGTTGTAGGAAAGGTGCAGTTACTGACCAAGAATGAAACCGCTCCTCAGGCACCCGGGATGCTTTTAAAACACTATTCTCCAAGTACACCTCTAATGATTAGTGATGATATTCAAAAAAGTCTTGAAATTCATACTGATAAACGTATTGGAATACTTTCCTTTTATGCAGATGATTTTTCAGGAGCACAAATCATCAAAGTTTTGTCGCCAACCAGAAACATGGAAGAATCCGCAAAAGCATTGTTTGCCACCTTGCATGAACTTGATGAATTGAATCTTGATTTGATCATCGCCGAACGGTTCCCCGAAGAGGGACTGGGTAGCAGTATTAATGATCGTTTGTTTCGAGCCCAGAATTGAGTGTAATTCGTATTCTGAACGCTACCTTCATTACTTTGAGGCACTACGCTATTGGTTTGAAGTCAACATGCTTTCAAACAATAGATTACTTCGTCGCTCGAAAACATAAGGTGTAAAGAATCTTTTTTTAATAAACACATAGACGTTTGCATTTATTTGATTTTGTATTTCGCATTACCAAAGACTACTTCTTATGCATCGCCAATTGAATCCGTTTTCGGGGAATATCCACGGTCAATACTTTGACTATAATTTGCTGATGTAGGTTGACATGGGCGCTAACATCCTTTACAAAACCATCGGATAGATTGGACACATGAATAAGCCCGCTTTCTTTGATGCCAATATCAACAAAACAGCCGAAATTGGTGATGTTATTGACGATTCCTGGTAGTAATTGTCCTTCTCTAAGGTCTTCTATAGAACGGATATTTTGGTCAAAAGTAAAGACCTTAGCCTTTTCGCGCCTGTCTAATCCTGGCTTTTCCAACTCGGCCAAAATATCTTCTAAAGTAGGTATCCCTAGCTCATCTGTACGATACTTTTGGAGCTCTATTTCCTTCAAAAGTAATTTATTGCCAACAATTTGTACTAGGTCTGCTTTTTGGTCTTTTGCCATTTGATATACAACAGCATAGCGTTCTGGATGAACGGAAGAATCGTCCAAAGGATTTTCTCCATCTTTAATCCGTAAAAATCCAGCGCCCTGTTCAAAAGCCTTATTGCCAAGTCTAGCGACTTTTTTTATATCGTTACGAGCGGTAAAAGCACCATTATCCTTTCTGTATGCCACAATATTTTCTGCCAGTTTTGGACCTATACCACTAACATAACTAAGCAATGGAACACTGGCAGTATTGATGTTAACGCCTACGGAGTTCACACAACTTTCCACTACCCTATCCAAGGAAGTTTTTAGCTTGGTTTGGTCTACATCATGCTGGTATTGCCCAACACCAATAGATTTTGCATCTATCTTAACCAATTCTGCCAAGGGGTCGGCCAATCTTCTACCTATAGATACGGCACCTCGCACAGTAACATCATAATTTGGAAATTCGTCTCTTGCGATTTTTGATGCAGAATAGATAGATGCTCCGGCTTCACTAACGACAAATACTTCAATTGGATTTTTAAAAATCACCTTTTTAACTAAGCGTTCCGTTTCGCGCGATGCGGTCCCATTACCTATGGCTATTGCTTCAATTTTATAGGCATTGGCCAAGGAACTTAGTTTTTTTATTGCACCTGAAACATCGTTTTGGGGTGCATGTGGATAGATGGTCTCATTGTGCACTAAATTTCCTTGGGCATCTAAGCAAACTAGCTTACAGCCGGAGCGGAACCCAGGATCTAAAGCTAAAATACGCTTCTCACCCAAAGGCGCACCCAACAACAGCTGTCTTAGGTTTTTGGCAAAAACCCCAATAGCATCTTCATCTGCTTTCTCTTTTGCGCTCTTTAGTAATTCGTTACTCAAGGAAGGAAAAAGGAGCCTTATATAGGCATCGGAAATTGCCAGTTCTAATTGCGTTGCAGAAGGAGAATTATGGTTTTTGATGATACGTTGCTGCATTCGGTTTAGTGTACCTTCATCATCGATTTCAATTTTTATTCGGATGTATTTTTCCGATGCTGCTCGTGCAATCGCTAAAAACCGATGTGATGGGCAACGATTCAAGGCTTCGCTCCAGTCAAAATAATCGCGGTATTTCTGTGCTTTTTCGTCGTCCTTTTTGGTGCTCACTACTTTTGTAGTAATAAGGGCGAAACGTTCTAATTGCGTTCTTAGCAGGTTACGGATATCGGTACGTTCATTGATCCATTCCGAAATAATATGACGCGCACCTTCCAAGGCCTCATCTTCATTTTGCACTTGGTGGTTTAGATACTGGCTGGCGAGGTATTCAATATCCTCCGAACGTTGGCCCATTATAATTTTCGCCAAAGGTTCCAATCCGTTTTTACGCGCCACCTCCGCCTTGGTCTTTTTGCTTTTCTTGAAGGGAAGGTAAAGATCCTCTAGCTGAATCAAATCTGCTGCCGACTCAAACTTAGTTCTAAGCTCTTGGGTAAGCGTGCCTTGTTCATCAACTGCCTTAATAATCGCTTTTTTTCGCTTTTCTAAGGCCTCAAATTGTTCTTTAAACTGTACAATTACTCCAATCTGCACCTCGTCTAGGTTACCTGTTCGTTCTTTTCTATACCGGGATATAAAAGGTACCGTACAATCTTCGTTTAAAAGGGCAACCGTATTCTGGATGCTTTTTTCTGGGAGTTGTGTGTGCTTTAGGATGTAGGGGATGAGGTTCATGAAAATTGAATTAATTGATACTAAGGATTTTACAAGTAAACTATAGTCTAAATCCTATCGTGTTTCTAGGTTCTCTCCCCGTGCTTAAGGAGCGCTTGAATTGACAATCGGGATAAAATAAAAATCAGTTTATCCTTTCCCCATTACCAACACCATCCATATCAGGATTAACAAAAACCAATTTCCCATCTGCATTTTCAGTCATTAAAATCATGCCTTCGCTTTCCACTCCCCTTAGGGCTCGTGGTGCCAAATTGACCAATACGGTTACTTGCTTTCCTACAATTTCTTCTGGAGTAAAGCTCTCTGCTATACCAGAAACAATAGTACGAACATCAAGACCTGTATCTACTTTTAATACCAATAATTTCTTTGCTTTTGCCATCTTTTCAGCTTCGATAATGGTACCTATACGCATATCCAGTTTGCTAAAATCATCAAACGTAATGGTGTCTTTTTGAGGTTCAACCGCTTTGTTCATTTGCTCGTTTGCTTTTTTTGTAGCTTCTAATTTCGCTAATTGGGCTTCAATTTCTTGGTCTTCTACTTTGCGGAATAAAAGTTCAGCTTTGTTTATGTTGTGGCCAGCTTGGAGTAAGGTTTGCTTTGTAGAAACATCGTTCCATTTTAGCCCTTCGACTGCGCTTAGGTTAACATTAAGAATAGCCTTAAGCTTGTTAGAAGTAAATGGCAAAAATGGTTCGCTTAAGACAGCTAGGGCAGTTGCTATTTGTAAGGCAACGAACATAATTGTTTTTACCCGTTCTTCATCCTGTTTGATAACCTTCCAAGGTTCTTCATCTGCTAGGTATTTATTACCTAGACGAGCTAGATTCATAAGCTCCTGACCTGCTTCTCTAAAACGGTAACGTTCTATAGAGCTAGAAATGGTTTTAGGAAATTGCTTTAATGCGGCTAAGGTCTCTACATCTACTTCTGAAAAACTTCCTGCCTTTGGTACTTCACCTTCGTAATACTTATTCGTTAAAACGACTACTCTATTGATGAAATTACCAAAGATAGCCACTAGCTCATTGTTATTTCTGGCTTGAAAATCTTTCCAGGTGAAATCGTTATCCTTGCTTTCAGGTGCATTAGCCGTTAAAGTGTACCTAAGCACATCTTGCATATCCGGAAAATCCTGTAAATACTCATGCAACCAAACCGCCCAGTTTTTAGAAGTGGACAACTTATTTCCCTCCAAGTTCAAGAACTCATTCGCTGGTACATTTTCTGGCAATATAAAATCCCCATGTGCCTTAAGTATTGCAGGAAATATGATACAGTGGAAAACAATATTATCTTTTCCAATAAAATGCACCAATTTAGTGTCGTCAGATTTCCAGTAAGGTTCCCAGTCTTTTCCTTCGCGTTCTGCCCATTCCTTGGTAGATGATATATAGCCAATAGGGGCGTCGAACCAAACGTAGAGTACTTTTCCTTCGCCACCTTTTACTGGCACAGGAATACCCCAATCTAAATCGCGCGTTACGGCTCTAGGCTCTAAACCACCATCAATCCACGATTTACATTGTCCGTAAACGTTGGGTTTCCAATCGTTCTTATGTCCCTCTAAAATCCATTTCCGTAAAAAATCCTCGTAACGGTCTAAGGGTAAAAACCAATGTGTAGTTTCTTTGGTTGTAGGAACGGAACCGGTTATGGTAGACTTAGGGTTAATTAAGTCCGTAGCATTTAGTGTAGATCCGCAATTCTCACATTGATCTCCGTAAGCTTCCTCGTTACCACATTTGGGGCAGACCCCTGTAACAAATCGATCGGCTAAAAATTGCTTTGCTTCATCATCGTATAGTTGGGCCGTAGTCTCTTCAATAAAATCACCTTGATTGTATAGTTTCTTAAAAAAATCGGATGCCGTTTTATGATGTATGGGCGCTGATGTCCTAGAATAATTATCGAATGTAATTCCAAAATCAGCAAAGGATTTCTTGATTATGGCATGATATTTATCGACAACTTCTTGAGGTGTAATCCCTTCTTTTTTGGCCTTCATGGATATAGCTACTCCATGCTCATCACTACCACAAATAAAGGCTACATTTTTGTCGATGCCCCTTAAATATCGCGCATAAATATCTGCCGGAACATATACACCTGCTAAATGTCCTATATGGATAGGTCCGTTCGTGTACGGGAGTGCTGCTGTAATCGTATATCTTTTGGGCGAATCTAGTGTGGACATCTAATTTTATTAAGCCACAAAAATAAAGATTTTTATACCGGTGCGACAGCTGTTACTCAAAAAAGAAAAAACCTTCGACATATCCAGAGGATACGACCGAAGGTCAAGTTACATAGTGGGGAAACAGTTTACGCTACCATAACGGATTTACTCATTTTTTGATTTTGTACACTTATACGATAAATGTACTTTCCGGTAGATAGGTGCTTGGGCAGGCGTTCTCTTATATTTATTTCTGTAGAACCTTCCATCATCATCTCATTAAAGACGGTTCCTACGTTTTGCCCTAAAATATTATACAGTTGAATATCTACATGGGCCGTAAAAGGCATTTCCAGATAAATATGCGGTGTGCTGTCCGTTGGATAATATGGTTTATGGACAACGGCATTCAATAGATTTGGGTCAAAAGGGTTCTCAGAAGGATCACTACCGTCTGGATTTATTGGTGTTGGCGGTGTAACATCCCCATCGCTATAAGCAATATCAGGAAAATCGGTTCCACTACAATTAAAGCCTAGGTTTACTGGTGCATAAGGATGATCCAGTAAATGCTGTTCTACCAAAGGAACATCAACGCAAAGCCATTCTGCCAGCACGGTGGCATATAGGTCTCTAAAGTCCATAGTGTACTCCAAGTTTCCTCTTCCATCTGGATCTTCCAAAGTTGGATGGTCCCCTACAAAGGCACTTCCATTAAGTCCAGAACCAAAGAAAAGGGTAGGTGCTGCTTTACCATGATCGGTTCCATTGGAACCGTTTTCAAATATTCGGCGACCAAACTCAGAAAAAGTCATACTTAATACTTTATCGTCTTGCTGCGTGAAAGCGATATCTTCATAAAATGTATTGATAGCAACAGATAGGTTGGTCATCAAACGTTCATGAGCTAAAGGTTGGTTACCGTGGGTATCAAAACCACCCATGGAAATCATATATACTTTTGTACCTAGGTTTCCTTTAATCAATTTTGCTAATAATTTCATCTGACGTGCAAAACCATTATCTTGATATTCTACTTGATTCTGTCCTCTTTCATAAGCTTCGTGAATAAGACCTGAATATTCATAGGTTGTATTGGCAACCCCTCTTAAAAATTTTAATTGATCACCATACATACAGTCATTAAAAAGCTCGTCTCCAAGACCGTAAACAACACCGGACTCCGCAATCTCCTCTAGTTGATTGATGTTGGAAGTGGTAAACGCATAATTTGTTTCTTCACCTTGAAATACCAAACTACCAAATTGTCCAATTTGAATGGCCGCTGGTGCAGCTGGTGGATTTATAAGATAATCAGGATAGATGTTCTCGAAGTGCCTTCCCATCCAACCAGTATTCAAACCACTGAATCCATTGGTATCCAAATCGGTGTTTGCAAAAATATCGGAACCTGTAAAGTGAGAAAGACTTTGTCCTTCGTATCCTACACCATGTACCGCTTTAAATTGGCCTTCGCCCCACATAGGTTCCAAAGAACTCATATAAGAAGGTACGCCAAACTCATCGGTGAGTTTTAGGACTTTACTTTCAGGAATATAAATATTAGGTCTTGCGTTTGCATAGGCATCGTATTGCTCTATGGGTATAACGGTACTTAACCCGTCATTACCGCCCGAAAGCCTAATAAGGATAAGAATATTGTCGGTTTCTGCAGCGGCAATTCCTGCCGATAATGGCGATGGTGCGTTTGCAGTAAGCATGTTAGAACCAAGCATCATGGAGCCAGAACCGGCTATTCCCAATGCTTGTAAAAAAGAACGACGGCTCCAGTATTTGTGTTCGTCATCGTGTCCCTCGTGTTGTATTCCTTTATTAGGGGTGTGGTGTGTATGGCACATAGAAGTAGGTGTTATTTTAATTGATATTCAGGTTGTCTTGCTAGATATTGTAAGAGAAGGTATACTTGGAATGGGGCTTGAGGCCAACCGAATAAGGTCCAAGATTCTTGGTTTCCTCCTTCAAAATACACTTCCTCAACATCGCTCCTAAAAATAGCGAATGCTTTTTCATACTCTCCTTCGTCTAAAAGACCTTTTGGGAGAATAAAATCAATAATCAATCTAGCGACAACATCAGGGTTGTACGTAGTTAACCCTACATTACCTGCAATGGATAGACCCAAACTTCTAAACTGTTCGTTATCCTGTTGGTAGAAGACCTCAAAGATGCTCTCCATGGTGAGCCATCTTCCAATAATAAAATTATTATTAATCCACTGTCTATCTCTTTGCCAACCGGCAACATCAAAGGGTTCAAATAGTTCCTGACTCAGAAGTCTACTGTAATTAGCCATTTCGCTAATGTTCGTATCCGTATACGCGAAATCAGTTTCATTAAGGGTATTAAAATATAAGTCAAACGGACTTTTAATAATAACACCTATAGCTTCATCGTCAAAGAAGTGCTGACTTTTAAAGAGTTGTCTCAGTACTGGGGCTAATTCAAAATCATTAGCGACCATGGTTGCTGCCATTCCATTGAGTATCGACTCCGCCTCGGCTGCCAAGGCGTCTGGGTGTACAAAAAATTTATATAATTTCTTTGAGATAAAAAAAGCAATTTGATCTGCCCTTTCAGTAAAAAGGATGTCGATTACATCATCATAACCCCAATTTCCAGTCTGTCCTAAAATGGTCTTGGCACCTTCATCGTGCCGGTCTGCTCTATATGTTACCTGCGTACAGCCAACTTCTCCACGTTCTACATAACCGGTGAGGGCTCTAGCCGTTTCAATGACATCTTCTTCGGTATATCCCTGTCCTTCTCCTAAGGTAAATAACTCATATAGTTCACGAGCATAGTTTTCATTAGGATTATTACCGTTATTGAACACACCGTCTAAATAATACAACATGGCGCTTGTGAGTCCAATTTCACTAACAAAAGTCTTAAAATTACCAAGCGAGTTTCGCTGGAGACAGTTGATATAATAATAAAGGAATGAATTACAATCGTAGACATCTACCTCAGTAACGAAATGGTTGCTCCAAAAAAAGCTTAACCGATCCCTAAGATTGTTCTTTAATAAACCATTCGCATAATCCAATCGAAACTGGCCGCGTTGTTGGTTTCTTAGCTGTCTTCTTGCATCGCCATCCTCGGGATAATTGGCATTTGTCCAATCTGCCCAAACCGGTGGTGGTAGTACAGGTATATTTAAGGCTTGGTCTACTAGGGTGTCCACAAGGGTACCTGCGTTTTGACCAACCGCCTGTTGAATAGTTTCTACAGATGCGCTAAATCCTAACCTCCTGTACAAGTGCAAAGCACGAGCTTGATCAAGGGGCACAGTGTAGGGCGCAAGAGTAGAAGTATTACAATTAATGAAATATTCCATAGTCTTAAAAAGGCGTTAGTAAATTACGTTCATAGAGTTGGGGCTCTTATCTAACGTAACGAAATTTGGCTTAGTACGCTAAACCACTTATTTTCGTTAACTGACAACCAAATTTACATTCTAAATGGAAAATATCCGCTAAACACCTCGTATTTTCGATGAAATACAGTTTTTTGAAATAATTTTATGGGTAAACACAACGAATTTGGTAAAGAAGGCGAACAGATTGCAACAGATTTTCTCTTAAAAAAAGGATACACCATATCTTATCGAAACTATAGATACTTAAAAGCAGAAATTGATATTATAGCCAAAAAAGATGATACCGTAGCTATTGTAGAAGTGCGCTCTAGAAGGTCTGATTACATCGAAAATATTGCGGAAACTGTAACACCAAAAAAAATAAAACTCCTAGTAATGGCAGCTGATCATTACATTTTAAGTGCCGATTTAGATGTAGAAGTACGTTTCGATATTATTACTATACTTAAAAATAAGAACCGTTTCGAAATCGAACATTTAGAAAACGCTTTTTACCATTTTTGAACTCCACTACCATTATAGCATTAAATTACGCAACATATTGTTTTATTTGTAACAAGTTGTTATATTCGCAAACAACCACGCCTTCATGAAAACCATTTCTTCTGTAGTAGAACAGTATATCAAGAAAAAACCATTTCTTCAAAGTGCGTTAGCACAAGGAATCATAAACCTGACATCGCTTTCTAGAATTGTAAAGCCCGAAATAGAAGAAGAATTAGGGAAAGACATCCGAAACGGAGCTATTGTAATGGCGCTTAAACGGCTGTCGGACGATTTGGAATTCAGAGCTACCCATAAAATCATTAAAGTCTTAAAAAATATTGGGGAAATCACTGTAAGGTCTTCTTTGACTGACTACACCTTTTTGGCATCGGATAACATTTTAGTACAACAAGCGAAGCTTTTAGAGGAGGTAAATAATAAACAAGATGTTTTTTACACCTCTTCCCGAGGTGTGAACGAAATCAATATCGTAATCAGCAATGTAATGGACGCCAACGTAGAGCGACTGTTTGCAGACGAACGATGTACACAGAAAGCGGAGGAACTCTCTTCTATTACGGTAAAACTTCCTGCAGAAAATGTCTCTGTACCCGGCATCTACTACTTTATATTCCAACGTTTGGCTTGGGAAGGAATTGTACTTTACGAAGTTATTTCTACCACCAATGAGTTTACTATACTGGTAAACGAAGAACAGGTAGATATTGCCTTTAAGACTATTAAAGATCTTAAGATGCTTTAACGGATTCACTTCTCTCCTGAAAGTTATCATTTACTTCCATTTTTTACTCATTTTAATTGCGGTTTCAATCATTTCGGGTTTCCATGACGCACTATTCCAATTTTCAAAATCTAAATGTACATCATCACTACTCTTAGCATTGATCAGCTGATTGCACAGGCTCTGTTGTTCCTTGTGTAATTGGGCATCAAATAATGGCAGACCTATCGATTGCGCCGTATTGCCCCAATTTCTTCTATTCACCTTTATATTTGAAATATGAACTATTTCCAATAATCTATCCAAATCTTTACGATAATGATAAATATCGTCCTCGGTTTGGAATGTATTTTCAAGTCTTTCAAAAATTACAAACTCCAAAAAGGGGCACCTATTTAGTACCTGAGGGAGTATCTCAAAAATAACTTCCGGAACCTTTCCATCGTGGGTATCTCGTCGAATCTTGTCTTTACCATAAACTTCATTCTCCCAACTACCACCCGAGACATGCAGTTCTTTAACCAATTCCAAAGGATAAAGAGCAATAAGATCCATGAAATCCACCTTAAAATTATGCGACTGGCAGTAGATGTTATGTAAATATAATAAAACCATTTATGGGTGCAACCAGTCTTTCTAAAAACTCTCCTTGACGGGATACATCATCCATCGAGAAAGCGAATGCTAGATTTTCTACTCCCACTGGCAATTCAGCAGCCTGTTGCATCCTTAATAGGCGATCAACACCTATGGCCAAAGTGCTTTCATTTAACGGTGTTGGAAGTGGACAACCTTCATGGAAATTACCGCTTGTCATAAAGCCAAAATGTTCCGTTATATGATTGTACTTAAATTGTTTTCTCGTCTCCTTTAGTTTTTGAATCCAAGAAGATTGTTTTTCACTCCACTTTGCATCCAATAAAGAATAAAAAACACCATGTCCTAAAAGGCTATAGTTATTGGCATATGAAGTCAATAAATTTATCAACCAAACAGGTATATTTTCCTCATGTATAACGGTGTCAAAAGACCATTCAAGTGCTTGAATTTTACCACTTTCAAAAAAAGGCAGCAAACTCCTTATCAAATCAGGATCGGTGTTTAAGGAAACTCCTACAGAAGGAATATAAAGTCCACTATCCTCTCCCACAACCTGGACAATTAAAAGAAGGTCTTTTGGTAACCTTAGGGGTTCCTATATCTCGAACCGCACTCTGACCATTAGCTGTGTGCTTTTTCTGAATGGTATTAGGTAGCTTATTTCTATTTGCGTACAAACTATCTATCTTTTTAAGTAGGGCTGAATCAATAGAGATTTCAAAGGGTCTTTCCATAATATTGGACTCCTTTACAGTGTCAATAGATGTCACAGTGGTCGCCTCCTGAGCCAAGGCCCCATATACGGACGTAAACATCGCAGCAAGTAGCACATTAGATAATCTCATAATCCTTGATTTTATCGTGAATAGTCAATAACGCTAATTTTGCAATAACCATACCACAAAAAGTAAATTTACCAAAGGGTTAAAAATGTGCAATTTTAATATCCCTTTTAGTTTTCTAAAAACTTTAGAACATCTTTGTCATCTTCCGGGTTGGCTACAAAACGTTTATTGGTATCCAAAATAAAATAGGTAGGTGTCTGTTTAATTCCAAACAGTTGAGCGTAATCACTTTCCCATTTCCCTAAAGCTATGGCATGCTCAAAACTTGGTAGGTTCATTATTTCCTGTTTCCAGTTCGTGTCATCATCCTCTAAGCCTACAGCTACTACCTTAATATTTTCATAGTTCATCAACTCCTTATGCAGTATAGGCAACTCCTTTAAACAATGGGAACACGTACTGCTCCAAAATACCAGCACATAATGGTCTACTCCTTCCAAACCATAAAGGGTACTGGTTTTATCATCTTGGATCCATGTGATTTCTGGGGAAAGTGCTCCGATTCTTAAACGTGATGTAAGCTCTATTTCATCAATCAAAGCCTGACCTCCATTTTGACTTGCCAAATCCTTTAGATAGGTGCTGAAAATAGTATCTGAAACACCATGCAACAGATTTGTATTCGCTGTTTTCCAGAGATCCTGAAAGACAGCTATTTTAAAAGGTAGGGGGCTATCGTTTATTTTTTCCGATACTTCATTCACATTCTTCAAAATAGCGATTTGCATATCGTCCTGACATCTAGTGGCAGTGCAGAAAAAACATAATTAGAAAGTTCTTCTTTTAAAAATCCGGAAGATTGCAAAAACCTACTATTGAAATCCAAGTAATCAAAATACACCTTCTTCTTATTGGTAAAGAAAGTCTCCAAATCCTCATAGTTTTTCGGTATATATGGGTTACTGGCTTTTATTAATTGATACACCAATGCATCTGTACCTTTTGTCTCGTACTTGGATTGCACTTCGGCCAAGCTTTTTGTTATTTCCTTAAACTTTTTTTTGGAGGTGTTTCCAGATTCGTAAAAATCCGCAAGCTGTTGTTCTAGTCTTGTAATTTCGGAAAGGTAATTGGAGTAGGTCTTATTTTCCTCGGATGCTATAAAGCTAATACCATCCTCTACGTTAAAGTTAAACTCAACCTCCTCTTTCCCGTTATAGATTATATCAACATAAAACTCGTCTTGTGGCACCGCATATACTAATCGATACATACCGCTTGATGCATCTGCCGGCAATTCTAGATTGAAGTAGCCTTCTTTAACTGCCGTATCGGCAACATACCGCTGACTTCCAGGCGTTAATTGATAGGCAATAAGCCATTTAAAATCGGTTGCAGGCGTAAAATTACCGGATATCGAATGTTGGGCTACTCCAGTTAAGCAATATAAAAGGGTGAAAAGAATTATAAACCTTGTTTTCATAGGATGTCTAAACCAAATATTGAACCGTTTTTATACGAAGTGACCAAATATAAGAACTCTTAGGCAGCAAATGAAGTTCAATTAATACATCCCTTTCCCGAAATACTATTTCTAAAAAGTTAACTTTAAGTTGCGAATGAGTGTATTAAAAGTAAGTTACGTAAACTCATTTTGATGAAAAACCCTACCTAAGAAGATTTAGGTGTACGCTTCAGGGATACCTATAAATAATTCCGATTTTATGGGGTAAAAGCACCAAATACAGAAATCAATAAAGCGCCGGATACTGCCTTTTTATACTAAACTGGCCTACACTTCTATTGATGAGAAAATACTTTTTAGAAGTTCTGTTTCTTTTTCGTGCACGAACCCATCGGATTTTGCTACATCTTCAAGAATCTTGGCCAATCCTTTCTTTTTAGCATCGGTCATTTTTTGTAAAATGGCGATACTCTGTTCTTCTTCAATATTTTGAGCAAACTGAATCTGATTACTATCAAAATCAATCACCTTCATTAGTTTACTTACTTCGTTGATTTCTCCGCTGTGCACAATACCATCTGCCTGTACCATTGAATAAATCATTTTTACAATAGCTAATTTCTCCGCAAGGTTAAGCTCCATTTGTGTTGTATGTCAGTTAATTAACGGCAAGATAAACACAAAAACACTGACCATGGTAATGCATATGTTAATTAACAAAGCTGCCTCAAGTGACATATTAAGTGTTCTCTACTCTTTTACCATTTGCCTAATCTTAACGAGGAGTATCACTTCTAAAATTACGGTAGGAAACTGGGTAAATAGGCCCACCAATACTAATAACACCGTAAGGAAACAAATAGCTGTAAAAATTTCAAAAGCTCCGGCAACATAACCCATTACGCCCCAGCTCTTGGCAGATTTGATAATGGAAATTCCAAATAGCACGCCTAAGGTCCCCATAATTATGGATGTTGCGATTACAATTCCTTCAATTGGAAATAAAACTTCATAAAACAGGGATACGATGTCATAGGTATAAAAAAGGAAGAGTACAGAAATGATAAGTACCGAAGCAATTTTCATTAGGTAATTTTGAAACAGCTTCCCTACAATCAAGAAACCGTAAACAAAGAGTCCATAACTGATGTATGCCAATACTTTTATTAGAATATGTCCGGCAACACCAAAGATTAATTCGTCTTCACCAAACCTATAATAATCTGCAAAAGCTTCAAAGGGACCTAAAATCAAATAGATAATTCCAAAGATGCAAGCCATACCTAGTAAAAAACGAACCGACTTGGCTTCACTCGCAGAACCTAGAATTATCTCATTTTCCAGCCTTTCTTCATCCTTGGTATATAGTTCCTCAAACTCATGATCTAGCGCAGACAAGATGGTCTTTATGGTATAGCTTCTTGGCGAAACTTCGCCGCTTTCTATGCGTTGTAAGGTGCGTACATTAATGTTGCAGCGCTCCACCAGTTCCTCTTGGGTAAGTCCTTTCTGCTTGCGTAACTCGGTAATCTTGTTGCCTAATTCTGGTTGTTGCATGATGTTCGAATATTAAAGTGTTCCGCAATGTTACGCTCAAGATAAAACGAAACCAACAAACTTTACAAAATTTGACCCGACATTAGCACGGCATTGCCCTATACATAGAGTTTTGCAAGGTTTTGTGTTCCTAGTTCGAAAGATATTAGTTTAGACTTTTTCAATTTTTGACCTCTCAATTTTCAAAGGCTGCAACGCTAAATACGCCCTATCCACACTTCTAATTCCATCAAAAACCAATAACAATCGTAGGCCGTTGCGTGTTTTCTTTTCTTTCATGGTACAGCGTTGTGGATTACTCTGCACGTACTTCAACACTTTTGTGAAAGCAGCCGTCTGATAGAATTCAGATTGTTGGTCAGAAATAAAGTAGCCAATCAGTTTGCCTTGTTTCATTACTATTTTTTCAATACCGATGCTATTAGCAATCCATTTAATACGAACAGAGTTCAGTAAATCATCTGCTTGCGATGGAAGTTCACCAAAACGATCAACCAATTGAGCTTCAAAGGTTTTAAGTCCCGCTTCATCTTTCACCTGGTTTAATTCCGTGTATAGATTTAACCGCTCTGTAATGTTATTTATATATCCGTCAGGGAAAAGCAATTCAAAATCGGAATCTATTTGTGTTTCTTTTACAAAGACTTTTTCTTTACTACCTTCTACTTCTTCGTAGAGGTCTTTGAATTCATTCTCTTTAAGTTCGTCAATAGCCTCGGCTAATATTTTCTGGTAGGTTTCAAATCCAATATCATTTATGAAACCACTCTGCTCACCTCCTAGTAGGTCTCCCGCACCACGTATCTCCAAATCCTTCATGGCTATATTAAAGCCACTTCCCAATTCCGAAAATTGCTCTAAGGCTTCAATACGCTTGCGCGCATCATTAGTCATGGATTCGTACGGTGGTGTTATAAAATAACAAAAAGCCTTTTTATTACTTCGCCCTACACGCCCGCGCATTTGGTGAAGATCACTCAAACCAAAATTATTGGCATTGTTGATAAAAATGGTATTCGCGTTCGTTACGTCCAAACCACTTTCTACGATGGTGGTAGAAACTAGTACGTCAAACTCTCCATTAATAAAACTAAGCATCAAGGTTTCCAGTTTTTTACCTTCCATCTGGCCATGGCCAATACCCACTTTAGCATCGGGTACCAAGCGTTGAATCATGCCGGCTACTTCTTTAATATTTTCAATCCGGTTATGGATAAAGAAGACCTGCCCACCACGTTCAATTTCGTAGGCAATGGAATCTCGAATCGTTTCTTCGTTGAAACCGATTACATTACTTTCAATCGGGTATCTATTAGGTGGCGGTGTCGTAATAACCGATAAATCACGGGCAGCCATAAGACTAAACTGTAAGGTCCTAGGAATAGGGGTTGCCGTGAGGGTCAGTACATCTACATTCTCCTTAATGGACTTTAATTTATCCTTGACCGCAACTCCAAATTTTTGCTCTTCATCAACAATAAGAAGTCCTAAATCCTTAAATATGACTTTTTTATTTACCAGTTGATGTGTGCCGATGATAATATCTACTTTTCCAGCCTCAAGTCTTTCCAGTGTTTCCTTGCGTTCTTTCGCTGTTCGGAAACGATTCAGATAATCTACGGTTACTGGCATTTCTTTTAAACGCTCAGTAAAAGTCCTATGGTGTTGAAAAGCCAGAATAGTAGTAGGCACCAGAACAGCTACTTGTTTGCCATTATCCACAGCCTTGAATGCTGCACGTATGGCAACTTCTGTTTTTCCAAAACCTACATCTCCGCAAATGAGACGATCCATAGGACGTTCACTCTCCATGTCTTTTTTAATATCGGCCGTTGCCGTACCTTGATCTGGTGTGTCCTCATAAATAAAAGACGCTTCTAGCTCATTTTGTAAGTAGCTATCAGGATCATATTGGAAGCCTTTTTCCAGACGTCGTTTTGCGTAGAGTTTAATAAGATTATAGGCGATTTTCTTAACACGGGATTTGGTCTTGTCCTTTACTTTTTTCCAAGCCCCAGATCCTAATTTATAAATCTTAGGCGGTGCTCCATCCTTTCCATTAAATTTGGAAATTTTATGAAGAGAGTGAATGCTGACGTATAAAATATCACGTTCCCCGTACATCAGTTTTATAGCTTCCTGCTTTTTGCCTTCAACATCAATCTTTTGTAATCCGCCAAACTTACCGATACCATGGTCTATATGGGTTACATAGTCACCAATTTCAAGTTTATTGAGTTCCTTAAGCGTGATGGCCTGTTTCTTGGCGTAGCCATTTTTAAGGTGAAATTTATGGTAGCGTTCAAATATCTGATGATCCGTATAACAGACCAATTTTAAGTCCTTCGATATAAAACCTTGGTGTAAGGGAAAGACAATAGTTTTGTAATGTACTTTTTCCGATATTTCCTCAAAGATATCGTTAAAGCGCCTTGCCTGCTGTTCCGTAGCACAACAGATATAATTATCGAAGCCGGCTGCTTTAAATTCATTAAGGTTCTGTATTAGTAAATCGAACTTCTTATTAAAAGAAGGCTGTGGCGTTGTTTCAAAAGCGATTTCTTTGGTATTGGATGTGCTTTCTGTATTCCCTCCGCCCAGTGAGATTACGCTAAACTGATTTAGCTGTTCTTTAAATGCGGTACCGTTAAGGAAAAGCTCGGCTGGCTCTATATGCTTTATATCTTCGGATAGTTTCGTGAAAGCTTCCTGTGCCTTTTCGAAAAAATCATCTAAACGCGCATATAAAAGGCTTGTGTTTTTTGAAAATACGATGGTCTTCTCGGAAATGTACCCTAAAAAACTTTCTCGTTTCTCTGTTAAAAATTTATTAGCCACATTAGGTACAATGGTAATCTTTTTTACCTTTTCCGTAGACAATTGTGTTTCTACATCAAAGGTGCGTATACTATCTACCTCATCTCCAAAAAACTCTAATCGGTAAGGTTCATCATGGGAAAATGAAAATACATCTACAATACCACCACGCACAGAAAACTCCCCAGGTTCGGTAACAAAGTCCACACGTTTGAACTTATACTCGAAAAGCACTTCGTTCAAAAAATCTAAAGAAAGGGTATCCTCTAATTGTATTTTTAAAGTATTCTTATCAAGTTCCTTACGTGTGACTACCTTCTCGAACAAAGCATCCGGATAGGTAACTATAACAGCAGGTTTCTTTCGCGAATTGATGCGATTAAGGACCTCTGCCCGTAAAAGCACATTGGCATTATTCGTTTCTTCGATTTGATACGGTCTACGATAGCTACCCGGATAAAAAAGGACATCTTTTTCTCCAATAATCAGCTCCAGGTCGTTTAGGTAATACGCCGCCTCTTCCTTATCATTAAAAATCAGTAAAAAGGGAGCGTCAGCTTTCTTGAAAGCTTCAGCCAAAACAAAGGAAAGTGAAGAGCCTACCAATCCTTTTAGCTGTATATGTATAGGGTGAGCTATTTCGGATTTGGCAATAGCCCTTTGCAGTTCCTGTACGTTTGGAGCTGTTGAAAATAATTCGGGAATGGTCAATTTTGACAAAAAATGTGGTATTGGCCTGCAAAGATAGTTTCTAGATTAGCTTTCTCCCAAGGATTGGGCATAAAATAGCACTATGGTTATAAGACCTTATTAACAAAAGGATTCGTTTTTCTATTCTGAAAACCATGCCATGCCATATAGGCAAATATAAAAATGCTGCCGCCAAGAGCAGTATATGCAATGATTTCTAAGCTGTCTTTATGGCGTATGAATATGGCAAAGAGTGCCCAAACACCCACCGCAGCAAATTCTCGCATATTGCGTTTCCAAATCATGATAAGATTCAGAATTGTTGCAATCACAATCATTACTATAGTCCAACTTATTTCGGAAAATGGACCACCTCCCCATCCAATTTTTGTCAAATAGGCCGATATGTTGGCGATGGTTGCCACGGATATCCACCCACAATAGAGACAAATGGGCCACCAAACAAAAGCAATCGTGCTTTTGGGTGCATCCCAGCGTTCCATATTAGTGTTCCCGATAATTTTTATGAGCGAAAAGAGAATACCTAACATAATCAGTACGGAAAGACCCGTATAGTCATAAACGAAAGCAATCACCCAAAGGGAGTTTAATATATTAGTCAAGATAAACCAATAGCCCGTCTGTGAAATGAATTCACTTGGTTTATTGCTGAAAAAGGCCCGTCTAACCTGAAAAATTCCATAGGCTAAAAGACCTAGGAAGATAATGCCCCAAATAGCAAAAGCATAGCTGGCCGGTGTAAACAGGTTGTCGTATTCCCGACTTATTTCACCAATAGTTGTATCGTTAAGTCTTAGTGCTTGAGAAATATAATTTACCGCAATCACCAAGATGACAGATAACAAGTTTAAGAGGGCGAGTGTCTTTTTCATATTGATTTTTTTCAAAAGTAGCTAAAGAGTAAGATTATCGCGAACGCTATCCGTTTAAATAATCAGTGCTTAGCTGAACGTCCTTTTCTTTTTGACTCTGTAAGGGTAACTGGTAAGACGGCATCGCCTAATAAGGCGAAAACTTCACAGTCTTTTTTAGCCTGTAATGTATACGTACCCGTAAACTCCCCAAAAGCTGGTAAAATAAGTTGCATGGGCGACTTATAAAAACACGCAAGTCGGACTGTTTGTCTACCGAGTCCTGTTAGTTTTATGGCCGGGTGAATATGTCCGCAAATATTAAAGAAGCCATCGCGTTCCTCTGGATGATGGGTAAGAAGGAAATTATCTAAAATAAGTTCTTCCACTACTTGTATTCCTAATTCCTCATATTTTAAAGGGGAAATAATATCATGATTACCACTCACTAAAATGATGCTGGAAGACTGTTCCCCATATCTCGAAAAGTTCCCACTCTTTATTCAGAGAAGAGTGAAACAAGTCTCCCATAAATACAATCGTTTTAGGGTTGAAATATTGGATAGCCGTATTCATGCTTTCAAAATTCTTTTTCACAGCCTGTTGCGGTACCGCAGCTCCGAATTTTCTAAAATGGGAAACCTTTCCCAAATGAACATCACTAATCAGCAGCATGGAACGTTCTTCCCAGAAAAACACACCAGAGGCGTGCATTATAAAATTTTGATTGTGGATTTGGATAGATTCGATCATGGGTTAAAATTACTTATTTCATCAAAATTGCCGTCATTCTTTTGATACGGTCTGCCAATTTTTCGCTTGATAATTTCTCCCGTAACCTGTCTGTAATAATCGGAAAGGAAAAAGGCGTGGGTTTGGTACATTGTTTCCAAACAATGTCTTGTGATGCAATTCGCTCCAATGCCATCCGAAGCCTGCCTTCCTCTAATTGATGCTCAAAAGTTTCAGTATAAGCTTGTTGGTACAATAAGTTATCTGCCTCAAAATCCTTAAAAACATCGAACAATAGCTGGGAGCTACTTTGGAGGTGTTTCATCTTGATGCCCTTGTTCGGATATCCTGTAAATACCATACCGCTTATCACGGCGATATCTCTAAATTTTCGCCTTGCCATTTCATTGGAATTCAAACTCTTCTGAAGGTCTGACAGCATAAATTCCGACGTCAAAAGATTGTTGTCCAGCACTTCCTGAATATCTATCTGTCTGTCTGAAAGTAATTCAAACCCATAGTCATTATAGGCTAAGGAACAGGTAATAGGCATTAACAAGCTAATACGATAGGCCAACATACTGCTCATCGCCTCATGTACACCGCGACCTTCAAAAGGATAAAAAATATGATGGTACCCATCTCTTGTTTTAAAGGTTTCAATTAAGAATTCGTTGGGTTTAGGCACCATGCTCTCTTCTCGTTGCTTTTTAAACATAGGTGCCAAGGATTGGATTTCTATGGATTGCTGACTCTTTTCCAGCTCGGCCGTATACAATTCTTGTCGTAGTAATTCTGACATCTGTGCAGAAAAACTAAGTCGCCCACCCATCCAACTAGGTACTTTATTGGTGCGTTTGGTTGAATTTTTTACATGTGCCTGCATTCCTTTTACACGTATAAATTCCAGATTTCTTCCAGCAAACGTAAACACGTCACCTGGCTTTAATTTAGAAATAAAAAACTCTTCTATAGAACCGATGTAGCCGCCCTTTTGATACTTCACTACAATATTAGCATCGCCTACAATGGTACCGATTTGAAACCGGTGTCGCATGGCAATACCTCGATTATTCACTTTAAATCTGCCATCGACTTCTACGTCTACCTTTTTATATTCATCATACGATTGTAGACTCTGACTACCCATGACCAAAAAGTTCAATAGCCATTGCCACTGTGCTTCCGATATACCTTGGTAGCAAAACGTCTGCTTTATCTCTTGGTAGATTTCATCCGGATAAAATCCGTCGGATACCGCCAAAGTGGTAAGGTACTGTAAGAGCACATCAAAACTATTTAAATAGGGAATACGATCTTCGACTGCTTCATACTTTACCGCCTGTTGCATGGCCGAAGCCTCAATGAGTTCCATAGCATGCGTCGGTAAAAAATGGATGACACTTTCCTTTCCCGGACTATGCCCACTTCGTCCTGCACGTTGCAGAAAACGCGCTACGCCTTTGGGTCCGCCAATCTGGATAACCGTCTCCACCGGCGCAAAATCTACGCCCAAATCTAAGCTTGAAGTGCAAACCACAGCCTTTAGGCTTTCGTTACGTATGGCCTGTTCTACCCAAAGTCGGGTTTCTTTATTTACACTGCCATGGTGCATGGCAAATTCTCCCGCATATTCAGGATGTTTTTCCAGTATCTTCTGAAACCATATTTCGCATTGGCTACGCGTATTTGTAAAGAGTAAGGTTGTTTTACTTTTATTGATAATCGGCACTACATCTTCCAGTAGTTTAAGTCCCAAATGTCCGCGCCAAGGGAAGGTTTCCATCTCCTTAGGAATAATACTCTTTACTGTTATTTTCTTGTTGAGTTTTGCCTTTATCAAGACAGAATTTTCAAGTGCTTGTGTATCAGGTCCTAATAACACTTCCCTGCCTTGTTCTAAATTACCTATAGTTGCTGAAATTCCCCAAATGCGCAAGTCTTTACTTATCGTTTTTAGGCGAGAAAGGCCCAGTTCCATCTGCACACCTCTCTTGGTTCCCAGTAATTCATGCCACTCATCTACAACTATAGCTGTACAGTCTTTGAATACTTTTTCATAGCCTTTAGAGGATAGTAACAATTGAAGACTCTCCGGAGTTGTAATCAGTAAGTCCGGCATACTGCGTTTCTGCTGAGAACGTTCTTTGGTGGTCGTGTCACCAGTACGGATACCTACCGTCATTTGTGTACCCAAGTCTTGGGTGATGTGTTCTGCAGATTGTTTTATTTCGTTAGATAAGGCACGTAAGGGCGTGATCCAAATAGCCTTGAGTCCTTTCTTATGTTTGGTTTTATAATCAGGATTATGTTTTATATAATTGAGTACAACAGGAAACCAAAGCGCGTAGGTTTTACCGCTACCTGTTGGAGCATTTAGTAGTCCGTGCTTACCTTGTAAAAATGCCGTCCAGGTATCTTTTTGGAATTTAAAGGGCTTCCAATCCTGTTCCAAGAACCAGTTTTGAGCTATGTTATAAAGTTCGCTTCTAGACATAGACTAATTAGGAATTTGCGCTTTCAAATCTGCTAGACTATTGGCTTCATGAATTGTTTTGTCTTGCCGCCATCGTAAAATCCTTGGAAACCTAGTGGCAATGCCGCTTTTATGACGTTTGGAGATGGCGATACCTTCAAAAGCAATTTCAAAAACATGGTACGGAGTTACACTACGGACGGGGCCAAAACGCTCTAAGGTGTTTTTCTTTATCCAAACATCTACTTTCTTTAACTCGGCATCTGTAAGTCCGGAATAGGCCTTGGCAAATGTTACTAATTCTTTTTCACCTGCTTCATTTTCTTGCCACAATCCGAAGGTGTAATCTGTAAATAAGTTACTTCTTCTCCCATGACCTCGCATGGCATAGGTAAGTACGGCATCAATCGTTAAGGGGTCTACTTTCCATTTCCACCAATCGCCTTTTTTCCTTCCTACGAGATACGGGGAGTCTTTTCTTTTAAGCATTAGTCCTTCACTTCTCATTTCCCTAAATCTTAAGCGTTCTTCCGCTACTGAGACCCACGAATCAAAGTGCATAGTCTCGGAGAGATGAAAGGGTAGATCGCTTTTACTATGCTCAGATTGGCATACCTCTTCAAAAAATATTTCCAATAGCTTCCTTCGTTCTATAAAAGGTAGCTGACGGACATCTTTGCCTTCCCATTCTAACAAATCATAGGCTTTTAGAATTACAGGGACTTTAGCTAGGAGTGCTTT
>RCND010000468.1_pt1 | contig 24016 bp, 24 predicted proteins | sample 2041351 | NCBI WGS metagenome assembly RCND01 (sample SAMN09708230, study PRJNA481090) | Marine sediment metagenome, whole genome shotgun sequencing project. | biome: marine sediment; feature: ocean; material: sediment; isolation source: Sewage treatment plant 12B marine sediment (STP12B) ... | reverse complement strand
ATATAGAGTTTGCACAATGTTAGCTGTCGTAATTTACATTTATAGTATAGATCGATTTGAAGACTTTCTATACTTCAAAGTTCTCCCATTCGTGCTTGACTCTTTCCATAAGCTTTTTGAACCTCTCCTCACCACGGATGTTTTCTAGGAAAGGATCAACCTCAGAGTACAACGGATAATTAATCGCTCCAAGGTTAACTGCACATTCCAAAGAGGTAATGGCCTCATCCTTTTCACCTATTAATGCATCACATTCGGCCATTATCCGTGCAAGATACAGATTTTTATATCGTGCTTTTTCTTTAACATTGTCTGACATGGCTTGCAAGGCCTTCTCTTTATTTCCTTGTAGGGCAAACTTGTAACATTGACCAAACGGAGCAAACATATTCGTTGGGTATTTTAATAAGATGTCATCAAAAATTGTGTATGCCTCTTCAAGTTTATTATTAAAGGCAAGAATCTGCGCAAAGAAAAACATCATATTAGGTTGTTCTGAACCCAATTTATAACATTGATATCCTTTTTCGAGAGATTCGCTGAATTGGCCATTAAGGAAGTAAGCCCATGAATATAAATATGGGCCGACCGGATGAAAAGGATCAATATTAGCGAGCTTTTCTGCAATTGGTAATAAAGCATGTTGTTTTCCCGTATTACCATAAATCATGCCCAGCCACCATAAAGCATCAAGATCGTTTGGATTAAAAGATAGATACTTCTTTAGTTGAATTACACCTTGTTGAAGATTCGACCGCCTTACATTTATTAGACCAAGAAGCCTGTGGCCGTAAACTGAGTCTGAATCCAAATCATAGATTTTCTTTGCGTATTGCTCTGCCTTGATCAAGCATTCATCAGGATCCTTTAATTCAAGGAGATTGTACATGATGTATATATAACCCGAAATAAAGCAAAACATTGTCACCCGAAATCTCTAATCCTTTATGAATATAATCCCGTGCTTGTTCCAACCCTTTTTCAGTCCAACTTTCAATGGCTTTTATGGCTTTTAAATAGTATTCATATACCTGAGCATTGTCAATCGGCCTTTGCGATATTCTCTCATTTTCTTCATTGCTCAGTTTCAGTTTAAGTGACTCAGCAATTGACCTTGATACTTTCTCCTGGATATCGAATATATCATCAAGTGTCCCGCTGTATTTTTCAGCCCATATGTGATTATCTGTCAAAGCATTAATTAGCTGGGCAGTAATCCGTAGATTGTTGCCTGACTTCCTGACGCTCCCCTCCAATACATACCTGACATTAACTTTATCAGCGATTTCCCTCACAGTACTTCTCTTTCCTTTAAAGGTCATGGCTGAACTCCTTGAAATAACAAGCAGATCATCGATATACGAAAGATCGGTAATGACTTCCTCAGTTAATCCATCACTGAAATATTCCTGATCAAGATCAGGGCTAATGTTTTCAAACGGAAGGACGATAATTGATTTATCTTGTATGTGAGATTTATCCGATTTGGTGTTTAATTCTCTATCTCCTGATTCATTAGTTTTGATTACTGCTTTCTTTCTGTTAATATACCAGGGGAGCAAGATCACTACAGGTATTCCACCAGCAGCAAACAGGTACAGGAGCCTGATAGTAGCTTCCGGAACCGAAAAGATTTCTGAAGAATCGAGAAAGAAACTTATGATGGCAATGCAGGCAGCGACATATCCAATCACGTAAGGTATCACTTTTCTGCGCTTAAGCTCCTGCCAGAATCTGGAAAGTTTGTTGGGGGAGGTAGCCATAAATACTTCGGATTTTAGCTACAAGTTAGGGCAGAAGCAGATACGAGTCAACTTGAAGAAAATTTTTATGACAGCTAACGGTGTGTGCAAACGCTGTGTTGGCGCTCCGGTCCTCATTCCAGCTACCTTAGATCTCTGGCGTAACTGAGAATCCTTTACCTGCCTCCCAATGAGGGCTGGAGCGGAACTTGGCGCGTGCTTTGCGTTTGCAATTCTCTCGTTTAGTTAGTTATGGTTTGCTTCTAAAATATGATTTTTCTTGTGCAAAGCACGTGAAAAGCCAATATGGAGTTTGCACAATGTTAGGCATTAGTAGCCTTAAAAATTCCATCCGAGAGTTACCGTAAGCATATTGACTTTTGCTTCCTCAGTACCTTCCATCTCTACTGTACCGCTATTAACCAATTTAAGATCTACCTCATGTTTCCCCAATCCCAGAAAATCTATGCTGATTGATGCTTTTTGTTTGTATAGAATACCTATTGCCGTTTTGAATCCAATATTGTTTGCCCAGTCCGCTATGTGTGCCAAGTCACCAAAAGTATTGTCGTAAGTATAATCTGTGACTTTAAAAAAGTTATATGTCACTCCTATACTACTTAATAGAGAGAGTTTCTCATTGATTTCATATATATATTCTAAACCAGCGGAAATTGGAATATTGTAATTCTTGGGGAACTCAAAAGATTCATACCCAAAATCACCAAGGATACTCTCCACTGAATCCTTGTATTCATTGATAATGTCATTGTAAACAAAGTCAATACCTGCAAAAATCCCTATACCTCTATTTGGAAATTGATAAGAGTATTGTAATCCAATATTAATACCTGTTTTTGCTGATGAACTCACAGTATAATCATTATAACTTATTGTATACATATCAATTTTCGACAGGGGAAAAGCAGGTCCTACATGAATATTAAGCCTACTTTGAGAGAATAAATCAATATTGGCACTTGACACTAACAGGAAGAGTACTACTATTTTGCTGAATGATTTCATTGTTGGCGTTATTTATTTTGAATCAGTTTATTCATTTAGCATTCCAACAATTCTGAGGCTTTGAGCAACAATACTTAGAAAACAATATCAAAATAGATTCTTTCTTCAAAATCATATCTTCTGTCATTTATGCTCAGGGATAACGTATCTCCCACATAATAGCGACCTGGTTCTATCTCTGGCCATCCATGATCTGTGTTCCATGGGATTCTTCCTATTAGGACGGTTTCATCATCACTAAATCCAAGGTATACGGCTATTGCAGTACAGTTGTATTCAGGTCGGCCATAATAGATATAGTCACCGTTTGGATCTTCCTGATAGATATGAAGATAATTGGCAAACTCACTACATGGTCGAAGGTATGTCGCTTCATAACCAGTATGATTTGATAGAAGGAATTCAAATATCAAACTGTCGTTTAAAGTGAATTGACTTTTTGAAACTCCGAACTCATCGGTCAACTTAATCTCAAGAGAAAAGTCAGTTGGATCATCTTTCTTACAAGAGAATATAAGTATGGAGATTATAATTATAATTAGTATCTGTTTCACTTTTGTTGGGGTAAGGAGTTCAACCTTAATCGATAACCACAAAAATTATTCCGCTATTATGCCTAACAAGGGGGTAAACACATGTTATGGTGTTTATGTCATACAAGTTAAATATAAAATAGCTGTTCTGCCGATTTTGATGTGGGCAATTTTCGGGGTAAAATTTTTTCTGTTAAATGAGACCGGAGAAATTTTGCTCATGTATCTTCTTTCAGGAATATACTTCACATTGAAGAAAATAATAGGAGTTATGATGCAGCTGTATTTTATTCCAGGGTTAAACCTGAAAGTGAATTGGCTTCCAGAGAATACTTACTAGCCGGAAGAATAAATCCGTAGAAAGAAAATGAATATATATATATCACTTCAAAAAGAGTAATAATCTGTCAAGCTATTTTAGGAGAGGTCACTGTCAATTGCCATAAGATGATTGTAAGTTGTTATAAGATGCATGTCAGATGACATAAGATCAGTGTAAACTGACAAAAGTTGTATGTCAGATTGCATCGATTCAGGTGCAACATAGATATATTAATGAACTCCGTAGATGAACTCAAGTGCACTGTTTAAACATATAAGTAGAGGGTATTCAAATAACTGTGTCAATTCTTATATCATAGTTCAAAGCAATGCGGATTAAAGATCAAGCAGTTACCATATATTTGCTAGCTGCTTTTTTTATTTGAAAAATAATTAAAATCTCCGATGAACACGAACGTATACTACATCGTCTTTACCGTTGGTGAACATGCCACCTGTGGCGAAGCTCGTAAACCACGCGTTGACTCTGCTGGCCTCGGCAGAACTCCAACCTTTGGCAAAATTAGCATATCCACCAAGCACTGACCTGTTAAGGTATAGTAGGCTTAGCTCGTATTTAGATGGCAAATACCAGTCGCTGTAATAACTGTCTTGATAGTTGAAATATGTGGGGGCTTCATCATCTTCGACACCTTTGATAGCACTAATACGTTCTGTATTATATTTAGCAGCGCCAGTAGCAGTAGATGTTTCATTCTGCCTTCGTATTCTTGCACTTCGATCGACTGTGGAAGTTATTATACCATGTTTACCGTCCTGATGAACATAAAATACAATACCACCACCATAAGATTCACCTACATAATGAGAAGTTTGACCAAACATAATTGCCGCCAAAAATACTCCTGCTAAAATACTTAAGACTCTTTTCATAACTATATTTTTAATTATAGTACATGCTACCTTCTTACTCCAAGAAGTTTTCTGTTGGGGGCGAAATGTGTATGCGACAGACTCTGACAGTCGCAATTATCAACTTCCAGAAAATGGAAGACATAAGAATAACAACGAAATAAGTCAAATTGTTTTTTAATAAGAGAATATGGATAAGATGGCTCTGTGATCCGAATTGAAAAATCCCCCATGGGGATCGTCCATGACAATTTTTGAATAGCTGGTGTTCAGCTTTGATCCCTTATAGTAAATAAAATCAATCCTGTCTGAAATAATTTCTTCAGAAAGGAATCCCCATGTTCCCTGCATCGTTTCCAAAGGATCAGGATGCGCTTCCCTGAAGGAGTCTGTATATCCACGTTCTGCCATTAATTTACTTACGGGCCATTCTACTATTTTCCCATAATGAGATTCTTTTGTGCGCTCGACCCAGTCCATGTGCGATCCTGAGTTAAAATCACCCCCAAGAATTACAGGTATATTTAGCTTGTTCTCCAGGCTGTCCACACAGCTCATAATGGATGTAATCTCCTGCAATCTTGATGTTCCTTCTCCTTGAATCAGAGAATCGGGCGTCATGGTTTTAATGTCCTGGAAATAGTCTGGAAGATAATGCAGCCAGAGGTTCACAAACAACATTCTGGTCCCATCCACGTCTATAATCACTGCGTGCGAATTGAAAGGTCTAAAGATCTCAATGGTATCTAAAATAGGATACTTACTGTGTATGGACAAGTTTGAACTTCCTCTCCATGAATAGGTATAACCGGCCTCCTTGGCAATATCCATTCCACAACAATAGGTTTCCTGCATAAACAGGATGTCTGGATCTTCCTGCAAAATGACCTTCAAAACATTAGCTGTATTTGAAGTATCCTGTTCAAATTCAACAAATTTATCTCCATGAAGTCCCCCATGCCAAATATTCCAGGTCATGACCGAAAGGGATTCTGGCTGCTGATCAGAACAGGCAGTAAAGAGAAAAAATGTTAAAATGAAGAGGCCTGTTTTTAAGATTCGCATTCTTGATCTTGTTGATTCAGGAAAGGTAAATCTAAACAATGCTCGGAATAATCTACTTCTGTCAGGCCTCTTTTATTCCCATCCTATTCATTACATTTAATGCACAAAGGAATGAACGATGATCATTAACTATTCCTAACCTTAATGTACTTTCGCACCTGTAAAATGGGTATATGCATAATTTGAAGAGCTGTTACCAGAGACCTGCGCCGCAGCATCATTACAACTTCCCCATAATTGTGCGGTTTGGCCTGAAGAAAGGTAGAGGGTCATAGAGATACTCACTCCCTGATAACCTGAATTAGAATAAGCCCATGCACCTTCATACCATCTATTCCCAGCAAAAAGAATAGCATAAATCAGAGATCCTGGAGTCATGTTTATAAAATATATCACCCCGTTAAATGTGTATATCCCATCTTCCGGAGCAGTAAACGTGTTTGTACTTTGGTTAAAATCATTTCCCTGGTTCTCCCAAACTGTGGCGCCAGAGCTGAAATCAACTACCTTCGAAGCAGGGCCTCCCCAGGTTAAAACTGCACTTTTCTTTACCTCAAAATAAATATGATCAGGTTCTGCAGGGGGTTCCCAGGTTGCAAGGCCGGTACCATCTGAGGTCAGCACTTCGCCCTCGGCCGGAGAGCCTCCGGTAATTCTAACCTGTCCAGCAACTTCGAGTGTGGTGCCTGGACTATTCGTGCCGATTCCAACGTTCCCACCATAAGGATTCAGATTCAGGTCGCCACTTGTAAAGTTTTGTAATCGAAGATCCTCGTTATCGACATCATACCAGAGATAGGCTTTAAAGATGTCAGCATCGTACAAGGACAGGAAAATACCTTCCCCGGATGGAGCAGACAGGGAAAGCTGTCCCCTACTGCTTGTTGAGGATCCATGTACATGAAGAGATGTTGCTGGGCTACTTGTGCCAATGCCAACGTTGCCGGAGTTATAGTAAATGTCGCTCCCTGAAGGGGTCCATTGACTACCCGATATGGTGGGAGTATTAATTAAATCCGTATAACTACCACTTGTTGCAACAGTGGCAAATGTAGGTTTTCCTGTAACTTCATTCCAGGTAGGTACATATCCGATAGGTCGATAAAGCCCATCATGGTCACCCCAGCCAAATGCCGTGGCCCAATTATCCATTAAACCTGAGGTAATACCATTTGCCGCATGGGAAGTATTCATCCCATCTGTAATACCATGACCTGCAAGCGTTGTTGGTATGGAACTTAGACTCGCCCAGTTACCATTGAACAATACTGGCAGGTTTGTCAGATCATTATAACTGCCACTAAACACATTCCCTGCTTTTTTTGAGAAGAATGCATATGGCACGCTTAATAATTGACTTGTGCCAGTAATAGTATAATTAGTAGCGCCAGTCGGATCAGTCTCAGTTTTTATGAAATATGAATCATCAGACCAATCTATGGCCGAGAAATCATCTGTGCTTGTTCCTGCACCAATTTCAATACTGACTAATCCATTTGCATTTGTCTCCGGTAATTGGGTTTCCTCATATACAACAATTCCGTCAACAGAACCTTGCAATATGCTGATTCTCATTCCAACAGTTACATTGCTTACCAAAGCGTTGCTGTTATTGCGGATTACTGCCTGGTAGCTCATTTTCTCAGGACTTTGTGCCCATACCGTTGCAGCTAGTAAAACGCCTACGAATAAAGTAATCGATTTTTTCATCGGATAGTCAGGTTTATTGGTTTTTAATGATTTTGAATGTTTTAACTACTTTCTGATTGTCGGTAACTTTCAGAAAATATGTAGCAGGAGCTAGATTTGCCATAGATATTGTAGTCTTGAAGTCTATCAGCTTTCTACTGTCCACCTTTTTGCCCGTCACGTCATAAAGCTGATAGAACAAGTTTTCGTATTCAGTAAGTTCTACTTCCAGAAATAACAGATCAGTCGTTGGATTTGGCCAAATCGTGCAAAGGAAATTAGTGTGTCTGGCTTGTTCAATCCCAACTATTTCTGATATCTCATAAGCTTGTTGTACTCCTTCTGCCACAGATCCATTTGAGCCTGTGTTTGTGATGTAGGCTGCTTGACCTACTGTATAACTTGCTGAGCCTCCTGCACCATTGGCATTACCTCCCGTGGCGGAAATGGTATTCTGTGATTGGATAGTTGCTACATGAGCTATTAGGCAAAAGGCAATCGAGAGTTTCTTGAGATATTCCATGTTCGATTAATGAGGTAATACTTTTGGCATACAATCGTAAATAATCAATTTAAGATAAGAATATCAACAACACAAGTCAATTATTTCACTGACATTTAGCAACTTAATTGTATTTTCTTAGCTAATTCAATTAAATTAGTATTCAAACAGCCAGATGATGATAGGAGAGAAATTCCAAGCCAAAGCTGCATATCGTACCCTGAAACTTATTTTTTATTCATTGAATTCAGGCTTGCTTATATTCTTTATTGTGGCAATATATCTCAATGAGATGCAGATCCCTGAATTTGAAGTCGGCTTTGATATCCTTACCTATGTTAATGTATTCCTGCTGGCTTCCATTCCTGCCGGATATAGCATATCCTCACGAAAAATGGAGGCTATTGATGCGGGGGATTCCTTTTCAAGGAAGTTCGAACAATTTCAAGCGGCCATGATTATCCGTTGGGCCATGATCGAGGGGACTGCACTATTCTCCCTGGTGGGTCTAATTGTGCTACAGGATGCTAAGCAATTGGTAATCTTTGTGATTTGCATCCTGGTACTCTCCTCCAATACGGTGACTAAGGAGAAGGTGACTCGCATGGCCAAATTGAATACTGAAGAGTCAAGGTCTTTGGATGAATGATCAGAGATCTAAGTCCCATTTAGTTTTATTACAACTTCCTGCTTGTAGCTGCGCGAGATGGGCAGCTCCTTCTCCCCCATCATTACATATTCCCGAGAGAACGAACTTATCTTGGCTCTGTTCACAATAAAGGAACGGTGAATTCTCAGAAAGCCATCAGGCAGGGTACGCTCCATATGGCTGATTTTCTCCTTCGAGGAAACTTCAGATCCATCCTGCAGGTGAATTTCAATGTAGTCTCCCAGGCTCTCAATATATAACAGATCATCAAATCTTACCTTGGCTGTCTGTCTGTTGGACCGAACTGTAAAATAACCCTGGTCTAGCATCGCCTGTTTCTCCTCCAATTCCACTATGGCCCTTTGATCCACAAAGTAATGCTTCAATAACAAAACAAAAGAGGTAAACAGTACAATAAAATATAGGATTCCTGCCATGGAAAAGACATCGGTAAACAATACAGCATTTTCGTTGATCCCATAAAATACGATGAGTAAGAGGGCTGAAACAGCAGCGATCATCTCCAGGCATACAGAAACCACCAGCATATAGAAGGAATAAAGTCCAAACTGCACAAACCTCCGCTTGAACAGATAGCGTGGTATTAGGAAGTAATTAAAAAAATAGGAAGTCCCCATAATTACAGGCAGCAACAAGGAGACATAATAAAAGGCCTCCATACGTCCTCCGAACCAGTCTGTGAAAATAACTGTCAGCAGGCCATAGACAACAATCCAGAAAACAATATGGTGCCAGGTCTTCATTTGATTTACATCATAAATATCGCAAAAAATTACACTTGTATGAGTAAAAGTCGGCAGAATGCAGGTTTCGAACCGGATTCGACCTTGCGCTGTATCCCTTGTCGCCCTTACTTTGTAGTATAATTATGTTTCACTTAAATTTTATTATTATGAAAGAATGGTTTATTATGGGTGGTTCCCTATTTATGAGTATTCTCACAATCCTATTGGTTATTGTCGTGGCCGTATCTGTTTATTTTGTTGTCACCATTACCAGCGGGAAAGCAAAGGAAAAAGCAAACTTCAGACACCAGCTTAAATATGTAAAATCCATCGGATTGTTTACAATGATAACTGGTATCCTGGGACAGCTTATTGGTCTGATGGATGCCTTTGGTGCAATTGAGGAAATGGGAGACATCTCTCCAGCCATTATGGCGGGTGGGTTAAAGATTTCCATGATCACTACTCTTACAGGTATTATTATTTATCTGATATCAATTATTATTTGGTTCTTGCTGGACCTCTGGCATCAAAAATCAGCGTGATCACAATCGAACAGAATCCATTACAAAAATGGAAATAATCAACTGGTCAGATTTTGAAAAAATAGATTTAAGGGCAGGCACCGTGGTGGAGGTGGAAGACTTCCCCGAAGCCCGGAAGCCTGCCTATAAATTAAAGATCGACTTTGGTGATGAGATTGGCCTTAAACAGGCCAGTGCGCAGATTACAGATAATTATAGCATGGGGGACCTTCTGGGAATGCAGGTGATCTGCGTAATTAACTTCCCCCCTAAACAGATTGGACCATTTGTCTCCGAGTGTCTGGTTACAGGCCTATACCGGGAAGATGGTTCCGTGGTCCTGACTGTGCCAGATCAGGAGGTTAGCAATGGAGCAAAATTCGGGTAGAATCAATCCCTCTTCAAGACACGAATGATTTGTATATTTATGAATCTAAATTCTGAACTTGAGCAGATTTCTGATACATACCCTGGGCATTCTTTTGCTGGCTATTTCCGTCCATGCACAGGATTCCATATTGCTGCAGGAAGAGGTATGGCATGAGCCTCTGACAATTTCTCCCGGATCAGCTTCTACCCTGCTAAGCTCTGGGATTTGCGGAGATGCTCTACCATCTCCAATCGATGTTCTGATTAGAGATAAGTCGGGTCGTTCAGTTCCCGGAATCCAGGTGGCCTTCTCCATCGTTGCACAACCGGAGCAGGATGAAGATGCATTGCTCGACCCACTGTTTGTAGTTACGGACTCTTCGGGTCTGGCACGAACCCAACTGATCCTTGGATCAAAACCTGGCACCTATCGCATATCCGCAAGGATTGCTGAAGGATTCCCCGATAATGAGGTGATTTTCACTGCAAAAGCCAGCAGGAAGAACTGGATATGGATACTGATAATCAGCTTATTCGGTGGACTTGGCCTCTTCCTTTTCGGCATGAGTGCCATGAGTGAAGGAATGCAACAGTCGGCTGGAGAACGCTTGCGTTCCATCCTTGAAAACGTGACCCGCAACAGGATTGTGGGTGCGGGTATTGGCACCCTGGTAACTACCATTATTCAAAGTAGCAGTGCTACTTCTGTAATGCTGGTGAGTTTTGTAAATGCCAATCTTCTTCAGTTCAGGCAAACAATTCCTGTATTGCTGGGTGCAGCCATTGGGACTACCATCACGGCCCAGATGATTGCCTTCAAAATAACGGAATACAGTTTACTTCTGGTGGCCGTAGGATTTTTCTTACAGGCCTTTTCGAAAAATGAAAAATTCAAGTCGGTAGGATTCGCCCTCTTTGGCTTTGGGATCCTCTTTTTTGGCCTGGAGATCATGTCGGATGCCATGGCTCCACTCAGGGAGTACACCCCCTTTATTGATCTCTTGCTCAGGTTGGAAAGCCCCCTGGTAGGGATCCTTGTGGGAGCAGCTTTTACTGCACTTATCCAATCCAGCAGCGCATTTGTCGGGATAATGATCGTACTTGCATCTCAGGGATTGATCTCCCTGGATGCCTGTATTCCCTTGCTGCTTGGTTCCAACCTTGGGACACCAATCACAGCCATTCTGGCCAGTATGAAAGCCAATAGAGAGGCAAAGAAGGTAGCATTTGCTTTTCTTTTCATTAAGCTTATCTCCGTGATCATTTTTGCAGGATGGACTGTTCAACTTGGGAAATTACTGGTGCAGTGGACTCCTGAGGCCTCGCTTCCACGGCTTATTGCCAATGCGCACACCCTTATTAACGGGGTTCTGATGCTGGTAGTTCTTCCGGTTTCACCCCAGGTAGCCCGCTTTATTGACTGGATAGCTGGTAAACCAAAAGTAACAGAGAAAAAAGCCTTCAGTACCCTTTACCTGGATCAGGCTATGACCTCCACTCCTTCTCTTGCGCTCAACCTGGCCAAGCAGGAGATTTTAAGAATGGGAATGATTGTAAGGACCATGTTTTCTCTGATCCGCCATCCCTTCCTGGAGAAAGATGCTTCCAGGCTTGGTGATGTATATATACATGAACAGGAGGTGAATTTCCTCTCCGACTCTATTAAATCTTACTTTCTAAAGATCAACAGGGAATCAATGAATAGCAAGCAAGTGAACGAATCCTTTCAGCTCTTGTATTCCCTGAATGAATTTGAAAAGATTGCAGACATTATTTCTGGGAACCTGGCCACAAGGGCGGAACGTTGGTCACTCAAAGAGTACGATTTCTCCGAACAGGGCAAATCAGAACTAAGGAAATTTCATGAAAAGATTGAAAAACAATTGAGTCGCGCACTGGTAGTATTTGAGGAGGCTAATCTTCAGACAGCTGCCAAAATGAAGTCAAAACATAAAGAGTACAGGTTGTTGTCCAGGGAGCTGGAAAAACAGCACTATGACCGAATTATGGAAGGTATGACAGAATCCATTGAAAGTAGCAAGACCCACCTGGAGATCCTGGCACTCTACTCCACAATTGACAGCCATGCCACCAGTATTGCACGGAGTGCTCTGGATTGGGACCAGAATCCTGTTTAATTGGAACAAGAATGGATAGATTAAGCCGCATAAAGAGCATCCATAAAATCAATGACTACGCCACAAGAGGAATCCCATTTGTATTCCTCATAAATTTTAGCGGGGAAGAAAACATTGTTACCACTCCTGCAAAAGCTGCTTCTGCAGGCTTCTTCCTGGAAATGCCGGGGATGGTGAACCATACTTTTAAAAAGACCCCCTGTCCATCCATCCACCTGACAAAAATGCCACCCGATCCGGGACGATACCAACACGCTTTCAAACATGTCATTGAACAGATACATTATGGAAACTCCTTCTTACTGAATCTTACCTTTCCCACACAGATCGAATGCAATTATTCACTTCAGGATATTTTTATCCAGAGCAGGGCCTCCTTCAAACTATACCTTGAAGATGAACTGGTGATTTTTAGTCCGGAAAGGTTTATAAGAATTCAGGGAGAGTCCATCTCCTCCAATCCCATGAAAGGCACCATCGATGCCAGTATCCCCGGGGCTCACAATCAGCTGGCTTCAGATCCCAAGGAGGATGCTGAGCACAATACCATTGTGGACCTGATCCGGAATGATCTGAGCACCGTAGCATCCCATGTGAGGGTCAAACGTTTCAAGTATATTGAAAAGCAAAAAACGCACCAGGGGGAATTGCTTCAAATGAGTTCAGAAATTACAGGCAAGCTGCCGGCCAATTTCAGAGAATCTCTGGGTGATATCCTATTTAGCATGCTTCCTGCAGGTTCCATTTGCGGAGCACCGAAAAAAAAGACCCTGGAGATTATCCATGAAGTCGAGCTTTATGAACGAGGATTTTACACCGGGGTTTTTGGCTACTTCGACGGAAAGAACCTTGATTCAGCGGTAGCCATCAGATACATCGAGAAGCAGGGAAAGAAACTGCTGTTTAAAAGTGGTGGGGGAATTACTTTCAAGAGTGATTGGGAAAAGGAGTATGACGAAATGCAAAAAAAAGTATATGTCCCAGTTTATTGAAACCATACAGGTCCTTCATGGGGAACTACAAAACCTGGTGTTCCATCAGGAGCGTTTTGAGCGAACCCGGGTTAAAGCGCTGGGATTGAAACGTCATCCCCAGCTAGCTGAGCTTATCACGGTCCCGGGTGGACTGGAGCAAGTAGTTCTCAAATGTCGGGTTATCTATGAAAAAGAGATTGTGCGTATTGAATATGAGCCATACCTGGCACACAAGGTTCACTCTCTAAAAATAGTCTATTCGGATTCCATTGATTATGGATTCAAATATGCAGACCGAAGTGAGCTGGAAGAATTGTTTCGCCAGAGGGCAGAATGTGATGATATCCTGGTTGTGAAACAGGGCTGTATTACCGACAGCTTCTATGCCAATGTGATATTCTTGGATGGCAGGGAATGGATAACACCCGATACACCACTCCTGGCAGGTACCATGAGATCATCCCTGCTCCGTGAAGGCATAATCGGGGAAAGAAGGATTACAAGGTCAGACCTGTCCGGATTTCAAAAAGTAAAACTAATCAACGCCATGAATGATCTTCAGAACGCTCCTGAAATTCCAATAGAATCGATACATTAGCAGAACAACTCTTTAACGCAACTAAAACCAATAAGATGAAAATGAAGCACACGATCTTTGCTATTGCATATATGATGTTGTTTTCTATTCCTGCCCTGACACAGGATATTGATAAGGAACAACTGCCCTACCTCTGGAACGAGCTGACTGCTCCGGATTTTGTGAAAGCTCTTGAGCTTTCCAAAGGAGTCTGTATTCTTCCAGCCGGCATCATGGAAAAACACGGACCCCATCTGCCACTTTCCACAGATCTGATCCTTTCAAGAGAGATTGCCAGCAGGGCTGCTAAGCTTGAATATGCCCTTGTTTTTCCTGAATTTTACTTTGGACAAATCTTTGAAGCCAAACACCAGCCAGGTACCGTTGCATATAGCCCAGAACTTGTTTGGATGATGCTGGAGGAAACCTGCGAGGAAATGTCTCGGAATGGTGTCAAGAAAATTATAATCGTCAATGGCCATGGGGGCAATAACAACTTGTTTGCCTATTTCTGCCAGACACAGCTTGCTGAGCGTAAAAACTATTCGGTGGTGTTCTTCCAGCCAGATGACTCGGCTGTAGATGAAGAAATAGAAAAACTACGACTTACCGATTACGGGGGACATGCCGACGAGGTGGAGACCGCTATGGTATATGCTGTTCGTCCTGACCTGGTGCATGCAGACCGTGCCGGTTCTCAGTCCGGAAAAGACCAGGCCAGACTGGCCATACCCTTTGGATATACCGGGATCTGGTGGTACGCCAGCTTTCCTAACCACTATGCCGGAGATGGATCGTCGCCAAGTAAAGAAATCGGGGAGATAAGTTTCAAGAGCAGGTCTGAACAGCTTGCAGAGCTGATACAGTTCCTGAAATCAGATGAATCCATCTCTTCCTTGCAGGAAAGATTCTACAAAGAGTCAGCTTCTCCCATGGAGACTGAACAGTAAGCAAAAGGAAATCCGGATCAGGCGGTCAGGTTCTCAACGATCTGCACCGCCTTTTCCACACAGCCGGCACAAACGTTTTCCATAATTTTTTCCTCCTTAAACTTGGCTGCGCCCTCGGGGGTATTCAGATCACAGCCAATCAGGTCCCTGCATTGGGTGGTTTTATAGCTGGCCACAAATTCGCGGGTCAGATCTTTCACGCTACCATAGGCAGCAGATTTTAGTTCATCATTGTTGTTGACCTCTTCACCTTTTATCAAGCCAAGCACCATTATGGCCCCGGTTACTGCACCGCAGGTCTCCTGTTGCTTGCCCATGCCTCCACCAAAGCCAGCAGCCATCTTTAGGGCCAGCTCTTTACTGAATTTTAGATCGTCGGCGAATGAAAGAACAACCGATTGGGCACAGTTATACCCTGAAAGAAATAGCTCCTTTGCCTCTTCTGAACGATTCATCATTGAAAGTTTAAAGTTCCTTCAAGTTAAGCAAGAATTATCGAATTACAGCTAAGGGGAAGGTAAACTTCAGGAATATCGCATCCGCATGGGCCAGCTCTCCCATGAGCTCCGCTTCCTGGTCGTGCGAGTAGATCAGGTAAAGTGCCCCGAACGGTGGCTTGAAGCGCCAACCTGCCAATCCGTAGAAATAGATCTTGCTATCGCTGGTGCTATTTTGTGCAAAAAGCTTTATCCACAGGTCATTGGTAAAGTTATAATTGACCGAGAGAATATTAATTAGTGTGGATTGATTCTCCTCATCCGGGGTGAATTTTATCAGGTCGCCGCTGTACTCAACTGCCATTTTCTCTGTGATTTTTACCCTGCCCCCCAGGGAATAACGTTGAAAATCACGATCAAAGTTATGACCGAATGAATATCCCGCCATGGCATGGCTCCACTCTGCAGTGTTATACCCCAAATCGAAGGTATGCCGGTGGTTGTAATAATCTTTATCAAAAAGTTTGTATTCGTTGTTGTATCTGTAGGTCAGGGAGAAACGATTTTGGAGATAAAACTCCACCGATTCGTTTATGTTCCAGCTTCTGAGCACTCCGGTAGTCCTCGCCCAGAACACATTGTTCCTGGTCCCCACTTCGATGTAATTAAATATCTTGTTCTGGATCCACCAGCGATAACTCAAATCCATGTCCACCTCCCTGCGATCGTCATCAACCACATATCCGGCCTGGTTCACATTCTCCTTGAAATTTTCGCCCATCTCCGTATACCGCACATGCATGTGGTAAAAGTTATTTTCTTTAGCAAAACGCACAAACCAGGCAGAATGTGACAGAAAATCGCCTGGAACACTGGCAACCAGCTGTCCGGTCAACTTCCAGGTCTCTCCCAGGTTAAGTACATAGTCTCCACTGAAGGAAGTAACATAGCTGGAGTCATTTCGTTTATCCACCGCCGTAAATCCTAGTGAACTGGACTCCAGAAAATCCCGTTTAACTCGTGCAGTTGTGTAAAAGGAGGGCGGTTCATCCTCATCATCCATTTGCAGGGAGCGTACATTCATAGCATTATAATTGTACTTGCCCGACTTTCCATTTACCTTGGCACCGTACATAATGTCCTGGATACGTCTAGAATAGAAGGTTTTTAGGCGAGTAGAATACATCTCATTTCCCTCCTGAAAAAAAAGCCTCTTTTCCGGATAGTTCAGTTCGTATCGTGTCAGATTAATCCGTTCCCGATCGCCCTCCACCGTGGCGAAATCAGGATTAATTGTGGCATCGGCAGTCACATTTGGAGAGATCTGCCATTTAATATCCCCTCCCACTTTAGGTGTGACTTTGTTGCTAACCCCTGTAAATTCATTGTTTTCATATCGAAGTGTGGCATAAGGATAGAGCGAAAGCTTGCTCTTTGAGGAGGGTACAGTGATCCCGGTAAGTTTTCCTCCCTGGGAGATCCTGAAATCATCACTTAGAGTACCCGACCAGTAACTTGTTTCCTGGTTAGCAGGATATGACCTGCCAAAATTCACCCCCCAGGTATTAGCTCCTGGTTTAAACCGAAGGCTTTTAAAGGGTATGGCCATTTCCAGGGTCCATCCCTTCTCATGCATCGTGGAAGCCGTACGCCATTCGGTATCCCAGTTAACATCAATGCTCCTGCCATCGTCATTGATCCTGAAATCGGTCTGCGTCCCCAGCGGATTGGTCCAGAAACCATAACCCGAACGGTTGTCATTGTATGGATCGATGATCAATACAAAACTGTCATCGCCCTTGGTTAGTACATCCCGGTTCATGGCCTTGGCCAGGACCTCCGTCTCCTGGTAAAGTGTGACACTGACATAAATGTAAAGACTATCAAATCCAATGTAGGCAACGCTCCTTTGTGAGGATACTTGTCCCGGGAAGGGGGCCATCTGTGTAAATCCAGTGGCCGAATCGGCACCAATCCAAAGATCGGCTTCATGAACTCCATCAATGACAGGGGCCGACTCCAAAGGAAATGCCGGAATAGAGGGTTGTGCCACTGCCTCTCCGCACAAAGCGGTCAGCATGGTAAGAATAAGAATGAGAGGACGGCCCATGGTATTTTATTAATTCCCGAACATATGAAAATACACAAGATATTTCAAAGGAATGGTGATATTTTTATAACTTCTCCACACAAACTCTAAAAATTCAAGAACCATGATCAGACCTCTTGTTTCAATACTCCTTTTATTTGTTTTGATTGTGGCATATGGACAGGTGGAGGACGAGAATCCTTCCAAAAGAATGGTGCTGATACCGGGCGGGACATTTATGATGGGTAGCGATAAGGGCCAGGCCATTGCCGCTCCCAAACACCCGGTGACTCTCCAGGCTTTTTACATGGACATCCACGAAGTGACCAACCGGGAATATGAGGAATATTGTATTGCCGCCGGTTCTAAGTTTCCCGAATTCTGGGGCATGGATCTTTATAAATCAGGACCGGACTATCCGGATTACCCGGTAGTGGGTGTGAGTCAGTTCGAAGCCACACAGTATGCCGAATGGGCAGGAAAGCGGCTTCCCACTGAAGCCGAATGGGAACATGCTGCCAGAGGCGGACTGGAAGATATATCTTACCCTTACGGAGAGAAAGCAGATCACAGCATGTCCCGTTTCAATGATCCAGAGGCTGAAAAAGGCCCGGTTAAGACTGGTTCTTATCTTCCAAATGGATATGGACTATATGATATGTCGGGCAATGTCTGGGAGTGGGTGTCCGACTGGTTTTCCGAAACCTACTACAGTGAGTCTCCAGAGCTGAATCCAACAGGGCCTTCCATGGGAACCTTCAGAGCCTTCCGGGGCGGAGGTTGGCATTCAGGGCCCGGATGTAATACAGTCCACAGACGAAACGCACTTCCATCTCACTGGGTCGATTTTGCAGGAGGTTTCCGCTGCGTTAAGGATCTGGAAGAGAAACTATCAGGAGCCGATTATTGAACCTTCCAGAATCAGGGCTGCCCCCTTATAGACACTAAAGGCACTGAAAGTCAATATCACGTGACTGATATCATTGTGGTTAAACCAGGGACTCAATCCCCATTCAAAACTAAAAACGATTGCAGAAAGAAATCCAACACCAACAGCCCCCATTAATACCAAAACTCCCTTGCTTCCGGTTTTACGATATATGTAATAACAGAGAGAACCTACCATCACCACCATTCCAAAAATGGTGTAATATTTGACCGGAGAAAAAGCCATAGACCATAAGGTGAAAAAGAGAGCAAGGGCGAAGATCAACACATTGAAACGAGAAAGTATCCTGGAGATTCCAGGTTTTACAAGAGGTTTAGCAACCTCCATCAATGCATGAGCCATCAGGGCAACAGAGCCCAGTGTTAAGACCCAGGAGACCAGCTTCCAACCCTCGCTGAGCCTGTATTGAAATGCATGGCCGAAAAGTCCACCCGTCATAGCTCCCAGTCCAAGTACTAAGAAATAATACTTGAAATACCTTTTTCCCCTGCCTGTGCACTCCTGCTTTCGAATTTGTAGAAAAGCATAGAAACAAATCGCTGCCAGAAGTAAATCAGTGGCTGTGGTAATCGGTTCATCAATTCTGACATTCAGAATCTCAATGGAGGGTTGTATAAACTTTTCAAACACGTTCAAATGTAACATAAATTTAAATCCTAACTTTAGAGATATCATCAAAACTTCATGCCATGAAAAACTCCATACTCATGTCCCTGATCTTAATCCTTGCCCTACCGGCAATTGCCCAAAAGGTGGATTCGGACGATGCCTTCTTTACATCCATGGAAGAAAACAGGCAATGGCCATCATACCGGGGTTATTATGCTTCAGGTTATCTGGATGAAGCAGCACTTCCCGACAGTTTCAATGTTGAGACCTCCTATAATATTAAATGGAACATTGAAATTCCCGGGCTAGGCCTCTCATGTCCGACTATTTGGGATAACAGGGTTTTTATAACTACTGCGGTGAGCAATGAGGATAAAGAAGGTTACCTGACCGGTCTGTATGGAGATATTGAACCCGTGGAAGATTCGTCCGAGCATGTCTGGAAGGTTTACTGCTTTGATAAGAGCTCAGGGAAGCTTGTCTGGGAAAGAGATGCATTCAAGGGGATTCCCATGGTTAAAAGACATCCCAAATCGTCCCATGCCAATACCACTGTGGCCACGGACGGATACCATGTGGTTGCATTTTTTGGCTCGGAGGGTCTTTACTGCTACAATGTGGATGGGGAACTGCTATGGAAACGGGATTTTGGACTGATCAACTCTACCTGGCATGTGGTGGAATCGGCCGAATGGGAGTTTTCCAGTTCACCTGTGATCTTCGGGAATAAGCTGGTAATACAGGCCGATGCATTGAATACGGCCTTCGTAGCCGTACTTGATCTCTCCAGCGGTCGTACCATCTGGAGGCAGGAACGGGATGAAATTTCCGGATGGTGTACTCCCAATATTTACTTTGACGGGGAGAAAGCCCGGGTGGCTGTTAATGGATTCAAGCACCGTGGCGGATATGACCTGGAGACCGGCGAGGAGATATGGAAGATGTCGGGAGGAGGTGATATACCTGTACCCACGCCTGTGGTCTGGAAAGACCTGATCTACTTCAACAGCGCACATGGTAGTCATGCGCCGCTGATGGCATTAAAGAACAGCATCGTGGGAGAAATATCCTATCCTGAAAATGAGGTAGATCCGGGGGATGATTTTGCCTGGTTTTACGACCGCCAGGGTGCCTACATGACCTCCGTACTGGTTTATGACAGTTTGCTTTACCGCCTGAGGTGGAACGGCAATCTTTCCTGTTTCGACGCCAGGAGCGGTGAAATCATTTATAAGAACACCGTACATACATCCAGTTTTATCGCATGTCCGGTAGCTTCTGACGGGAAAATATACATGGTCTCGGAAGATGGGGACCTGTATATTGCAGAAGCAGGCAGGGAATATAAACTACTGAAAAAGATACCCCTGGGAGAGGTTTCCTTAGTAACACCAGCCATATCAGAGGGAATGTTGATTCTTAGAACCGCCAGCCGGATGATTGCTGTTTCAGAACATTAAACTCTCTGTTCCAGTCTACATCTAAGCTGAATCGTTATATTTGCTTCAGCCATGATCTAACTATGATTGGGAAGCACCTTTTACTATCCATACGCAACCTTAAAAAAAATCTTCTCTACGCTCTGTTTGTGGTTGCTGGATTGGCTGTAGGAATAAGCACATTCCTATCCACCTTCCAATGGTCCGCCTGGCACCTGACATTTGACAGAAGTTTTCCTGAAAGGGAACAGATCTACAGGCTCACTTTTGAGGAGGACTATGAAGGCTTTTATCGCCATACCGCAAGAATTCTCCATGGAAGTGCACTCAATCAAATCACATTCACGGAGATGATTTCAGGCATTGAGTCGGTGGGCAGAATTGCACCATTCAGGAAAGCAGCATTCAGGCTGGCCGATAAATCTTTCTATGAGGAGTATGCCTATAGTTGTGATCCGGCATTCCTCGAAATATTTGAACCCCAGGTAATTGCAGGAAATCCAACAAAGCTGCTTACAGAACCTAATACCGTGGTACTAACAGAAAGCACTGCATATAAATTTTTTGGAGATGAAGACGCTGTGGGTAAGTCTCTTGATCTGGTTCATCAATTTAGTATAGATCCTGTCACCTATACAGTGAGCGCTGTAATTCAAAATTTTCCCGAAAATTCCCACCTCAGGATATCAGCACTCACATCCTTTGAAAATCCTGTTGATTACGAAGGTACTGCCTGGGCTTATATGAAGCTTGATCCTTCGATAGAATCCGAAGAGATGGAGTCCAAACTGAAATTATTTATTGAAAGTAATTTGAATGAATCCTATGCCAGTCAGATTACCCCTCGCCTTCAAGCTGTGGGAGATATACATCTTCATTCCCACAAAGCAAGAGAGATTCAAGCCAATGTTCGATTCAGGACCGTTCTGATCGTCATGGTTGCCGGAATGTTGGTTTTTGTGCTGGCATGGTTCAACTTTACGCTGCTCTCTTACAGCAGGAGCCAGTTGCAAATTCAGAAACTGGTAATTCAGTGGCAAATGGGTGCCGGCAGATCTGTCTTTTTCAAGCAGTTCCTTGTGGACAACCTCTTCATTGGTGGCATCTCTTATGTTATTGGAGTGGTGCTAACACTCCTTATTGCACCTGCAGTGGAGAACCAGGGGGATGCCTACATGTTCAAGGATCCTGTTGTTATTGTGCTGTCCCTCTCCATGTTGTTGGTATTAATTACTGGCGGTGCCCTGATCACCTCTCTTACATCTACCGGGAAACTATACAGATATCTTCAGCTCAGGCATCTTTCCTCTAAGCCGGGTGTTCCAAGCGATCAGACCGGGAAAAATCTGTTTATCAGATCCGTGATTGTACTTGAATTCATCATCACGTTTGTGCTTCTGTCCAATCTGCTTATGATCGCCAGACAGACCAGTTTCGCTATGACTCAGCAGCTGGGAGCATCCAGTCAGGAAGCCATCCACCTACACAGTCTCCATCGCGAAATAGTCAATGATTTTGAGGTTTTCAAGGAGCGAATGATGGAGAGTCCCCATATTGCCAATGTGACCGCTAGCATAGAAGAGCCAACAGGTCAGACCATGGATGCCAACACCTTTGAGATAGACGGTATTGATGAAGGAGAAAAGCAGTTATTCCTTTTTCCGGTGGACGAGGAGTTTCTGAGATTCTACGACTTAGAAGTGATTCATGGATCAGATTTCCCTACATACTATAACCGGGACGATTCTCTTGAGTATTTTGCATTGAACGAAACAGCTGCTAAGATGATCTCTGATCATCCCGAGGAACTGATTGGGAGAGAACTGACCCTGCATTTTCCACACGACGGACTTATCTGGCCGGGTCCTATTACCGGCATTGTTGAAGATTTCCATCTTTCAGGTCTCGATTACGAAATCTCCCCCATGGTGATCTTTCCCAAATACGATTGGCTCTGGTGCTTTTCCATTCTGCCTGCCGCTAATCCTGAACCCGCCCTGGAACACCTGAGATCCGTCTGGGATGAACTGTTCCCTTCCTATCCCATGGAGTACTATTTCTCTTCTTCGCTCATCGAACAACTCTATGAATCAGAGCTAATTCAGATCAGGCTACTACTCAGTTTCAGTATCCTGTCCATTATGATTTCCGGTCTGGGACTTTTCGCCCTAAGCGGTTTCTTTATGCAGAAAAAAATTAAATCGGCTGCTCTGAAAAAAATCAACGGTGCAAGAATAGACCAGGTGATTTTCCCTGAACTTATGTACTACCTGTGGCTGGCTATTCTTTCCTCAGCTCTTTCTGTTCCAATCTCTTTATTTCTGATGGAACGCTGGCTTCGTAATTTTAAATACAGAACAGATACTCCGGTCTGGATATTCCCGGCATGTGCAGCTGTTCTTATTCTCTTTAGCTGGATAGCGGTATTCTATCACACCATGCGTCTGGCCAGAATCAATCCAATAGAATTTATCAAAGAGCAGTGATATGGATCGTGCATTTCAATACCCCTCTCATATACAGGAGATCCCCCACATCAGAGAAGACCTTGAATTCCTTGAACAGGAGTGGGCAATTCCAGAATCTGAGATCAAGCAGATCCTGGTGATCATTGAGGAAATATTTTCAAATATCGTCCGTTTTGCCTTTGAAGACAGGAAGGAACATACGATTGATATAAGGCTTGCCTGCGCTGACAGTCAAATCGAAATTGAGATAATCGATGATGGGATTGCATTTAATCCGCTGGACTATCATCTGGAGCCTCAGTCTGATCCGGCTACCTCAGATGCTGGTGGAATGGGTTTGACTCTCATCCGGGCATTCTCCAGCAAGATATTCTACCAGCGTATCTCTGGTAAAAACCACTTGAAGATCACCAAAAAAGTAAATAGAAAATGAGCAATTCGACATCTAAACAGTTTAGAAGTCTGATCAGATCAGGCACAGATAGAAGGAAGATTTTGTTTAGAACCAATATTATACTGCTGCTTGCTCTTTTAATGATGATTTTTATTGTACCCGTTCTTCAATTAGGAGATCACCAATTTACAAAGGTACTTCTTGGTATCGTTGTTGTATCCGGACTATTCGCGGCTGACTTCAACAGGACTGCCTTCCGGATTCTTTTTACCATCGGCACAGTGGTCATACTGGTAACAGTGCTGAGTTTCCTTTTCCTTGACTCCGAAAAGCTCGCCACTATCGTTATAATTCTCAACACCATATTCTTCATTGTAGTCACAGGCGCGCTGGTTGCTCATGTAGCAACCGCCAAGGAAGTATACGGCTCTACCCTGATTTGTGCCATAAACAGCTACCTTTTGATCGGATTAACCCTGTCCCTGATGTTTTTAATATTGGATACGGCTATCCCCGAGAGCTTTATGCAGGTGGATTCAAGCAAAGGGAGCTACCCCACATTTATATACTACGGTTTCGTTACCCTTAGCACATTGGGATACGGTGATATTACTCCGGATACACCGCTGGCCAGATCCTTTTCAATCTTCACTGCACTCTTCGGTCAACTTTACCTGGTGACCATCATGGCCATCATTATTGGTAAACTTCTGAATGCTAAGAAGCCCACAGAGTAGCCTGTTTATTGAGAAAAAATTATTGTGTGAATTTTACAATTTGAAACGAATCTATTGCATAAATTATTCAATAATCGTTAAATTCGCCTTTTCGTACTAATCATTGCCCCAACTTCAAAACAATATTATGAAAGATATAGATTTCTCAAAATGGCAATTGTGGTCGCTGGTGATCCTGCGTGTTGCCATAGGCTGGCACTTCCTCTATGAGGGGAT
>RCND010000648.1_pt1 | contig 24031 bp, 22 predicted proteins | sample 2041351 | NCBI WGS metagenome assembly RCND01 (sample SAMN09708230, study PRJNA481090) | Marine sediment metagenome, whole genome shotgun sequencing project. | biome: marine sediment; feature: ocean; material: sediment; isolation source: Sewage treatment plant 12B marine sediment (STP12B) ... | reverse complement strand
ATTCTTGAATCCACCACATGCAGCTGATCGCCACGTCCCATAAGGGGATTAAGGTCAAGCTCTGCAATAGACTCATTTTTACTAAGTACAACAGAGAGCCTTACCAGGATCTCCTCAAATGCGGCAATATTGATTCCCACCTGGCCACGCATTCCTTCCAGCATTTTAAAGCCCTTCAGGGAGCGGATCATCCGGCCGGCCTCTACTCTGGACAAGGGGACCAGTCCACTAGCCATATCGTTCATCACTTCCACATAAATACCACCAAGGCCACAGAGAATAATGTGTCCAAACCCCGGCTCATATAAGGCCCCAACAAAAAGTTCAAGCCCCTCCAGCATGGGCTGCAGCAATACACCTGTGGCACCTTCAATTTTTAACATGCGCTGAAAGTGCTCCATGAGATCAATATCATTGTCGATTCCCAGGGCCACGCCTCCTACATCCGATTTATGCACCGGCCCTACCACTTTCATAACCAGGGGATAACCTGTTTGATGTGCCTGGTGGTACAGTGAAGCTTCATCGTTTGCTATCCTCTCAGTCACTCGCGAAATACCGGCAGCATCAAGAATAAGCTGGATTACATCGGGACTTAAGTAGCCCTCCTCGGACTGGTCAATCAGCTCCCCGATGGCAGGAAGATCTATCCCCTCTGGTGCTGAAGTCTCTTCGGCGGGCAAGTCTGTTCCATGTACAAGAGTAAGTGCTGTGCCGAGCTGCACCTCATCTGGGAAATTGATGGTCCCGTGGGCCAGAAAGGCTTCTACCTCTTTGGCCGCGGTAGTCAGCGAAGGCAGAACCGGGTATATGGGTTTGCTGCAGAGCTGCATCTTCTGAAAAAGCAGTTCATAAACATCAAAAACCGGGGCAAGACCGGGTGTTCCAAAGATGACCACAATGCCATCTATCTCAGGAAAGGAATGCTCACAATAATCAATACATATCCCCAGCTGTTCCGCATTTCCGGTAGCCAGCATATCGATGGGATTTGATGCAGACGATCCCGGGAAGAGATGTGTAAGCAACTCATCTGCCTTGGGACCCTCGAGTTTGGGAACATCCATGTCCCCCTTGGCAAGTTGATCGGTAAGCATGACAGCGGGCCCGCCGGCATGCGTAATAATGGCCAGATTCCTCCCTTTCAAAGGAGGATGTAACATGACCGATGCCACGGTGGTCAGTTCCTCCCTGCCATAACAACGTACAATACCGGCCTTACGGAAAAGTGCATCAACGGCCATATCGGAACTGGCCATAGCACCGGTATGGGATGAAGCTGCCCTGCTGCCCGCATCGGTAGTCCCCGCTTTAATGGCAGCAATCTGACAACCTTTCCCAATCAGTGAGGTAGCATGCCTGAGTAATCGGCGCGGATCTTTAATGGTTTCAAAATAGAGCATCTTCACCCGGGAAGAGTGTTCCTCACTGTAGGTAAGATCCAGGTATTGCAATACATCTTCCACACCCAGCTGGGCTGAATTCCCCACTGAGAATACATGGTTAAATCTTAGCCCTTTCTGTAGTCCGGATTCCATAATAAATACAGCAGTAGCACCACTTCCGGAAATAAAATCACAGCCTTCAGGATCCAGCTGCGGTATGGGAAGTGTAAAGACACCCTGGTAGGCCGGGGTCATCACTCCAATACAGTTGGGGCCAATCAGGGCAGCATCATGCTTCCTGCAAATCTCAACTATTTCCTTCTCTATCTCTGCACCCTCGCTATTCTCTTCGCTGAATCCGGCCGATACAATGATGAATGCACGGGTCCCTTTGGTCTCTGCCAGCTCCCTCACTACTGCGGTACATAAGCTTGCAGGAACAGCCAGGAAAGCCAGCTCGGTTTGGGGAAGGTCCCCGATCTCTCTGTAAGAAGGTAGTCCCTGGATCTCATCCTCTTTAGGATTCACTGCACAGAGTTTTCCTTGGAAGGTTCCGGTACGTATATTATGGAAGAGTTTTCCTCCTGGTTTGGAGATATTATTGGAGGCCCCTACAACGACAATACTCTCAGGATTAATAAGTTGGCGATTAATCATTCGAATCAGTTTAACAGATTCAAAGATAATAAAGGAGATTTGTGTCTTCGCCAGATAGGGAGTGTCTTAGAACACTGCCCAATAACAGGAATTAAAAAAAATAAGGCAAGTTGCTGTTCTTCCTAAAACCCTCAAAAGATTCGCAACTTGCCTTGCACCCCAACAATTACTTTTCAGTTATATAAACCAATAATTGCGCGATTTGTTTCTCGCCAGGGGGATTTTAACAAATGGAAGATGTTTTTTAACATTTAACCGGCCAGCACCGATTTCACTTTTACTCCCGGCAGCCTTCCCAGCTTTCCTGTGAGTGATCCGATCAGATCTGTATTCCCTTCAAGGACCAGGGAGATTACACTGGTAGAACGATCCCTGAGTGGGATGCCCTGGCGCCCCAGAATCATATCGGCATGTTCAGAAATAATGGTGTTGATCCGGTGGATATCACCTTCCTCTCCAACGAGGATTAATACAGCACCAATACGTTGTTCCATACAACGAATATACTAATAAATGAGTTCCCTCAGGGAATCTTACTTCTGTGAGCTCTTCACGAAATAGGCTACTTTTTCAAGCGAGGTAATCATGTCATACTCATCCAGGTACATTTCGGGCGGAACATTCAGGGGTACAGTAGTGAAATTCATCACACCCTTTAGGCCTGCTTCTACCAATTGGGCCATCACTTCAGCTGCTGAATCGGCTGGAACCGTCATAATGGCAATGGAAATCTGGTGCGCTTCAACTACCTCCTTCAGCCTGCTGAGTGGGTAGCATTTTACGCCCGAGATTACCCTGTCTATCTTAGTAGTGTCCACATCGAAAGTAGCAATGATATTGAGTTTTGACCGTTTTCCCACGAAGTAGGTGGTGACTGCTCTACCAAGATTACCAACTCCTATCACTGCCACATTAAGGCCCCTCTCTGAATCAAGAATATCTCCAATTACATCGACCAGCTCTCCTACATCATACCCTTTTCGCTGCATGCTGGTATAACCAATAAACATAATATCCCGACGCACCTGTACCGCAGTATTGTGATGAAGATCTGCGAGTTCATGAGAGAAAATATGAGTTTTTCCCTCCTCAAGACACTGTAGCAGGGACCTTCGGTATTCACTTAGCCGTTCAACAGTTCGCTCTGGTAGGGTCATGGAGTAATAATTGTTCGAATACAATATTACAAAATATTGTTAATTAAATCACAGTTCGAAGCCAACAATTCTATTGGTACCTTCTATAATAAAACTTCCCTCTTTGTAAAGCTTGTAAAGAGCAGTTCCCGGCTCAGTTCTCCTCCCGGTTCCCCCAGAAAATCATTGTAAATTTCCTGCACAGCCTGATTTCCGTGAGCTGTATGCAGATCACTCCCGTTATCCATATCGTAGATAGCCTTTGATCTGGTACGGAGTAGTTTTTCATTCACCGGAATGGGCTGTCCACCACCATTAATACATCCTTCCGGACAGGCCATCACCTCCAACAGGTCCAGTTTCCTCCTACCTGTAAGGAGCTCTTCAATCAACACCACTGCGTTGGCCAGACCACTGACCGTGCCTATCCTGATTTCGGATTTTCCAACCTTTACAGTCATCTCACGATACGATTTATGCACCCGGAACCTGTGCAGTTTCGATAAAAGTATCTCTTTCCCTGTGGTTTGTGCATAAATTGTGCGAACTGTGGCTTCTATCTCCCCGCCTGCCACTCCACAAAGCCTGCCTGCTGAACCGGTGGAATAGAACGGAGCATCGGGCAACTCTGGCTCCAAACGATCCAGGTCAAGTCCGCTGAGTTTTATCATTCTTACCAGTTCACGGGTGGTTAGAACCAGGTCGATAACCGGAATTCCTGAACGGGTCATTTCCACCCTTCGGGCCTCTGTCTTGGCAGCCGTACAGGAGGAGATCACCACTGAAACAATCTCTTTCCCCTCCGATTCTGCTACTTTGGGAAGCCATTCCCTGATCACTGCACCGGCCATTTGCTGAGGGGATTTCAAAGGGGAAAGTAAGGGCAAGAGTTCAGGATAATATTGTTCAGCATAATGGATCCAGGAGGGGCAGGAGGATGTGATCAGCGGTAGATCCTGGCCATCCTTCTTGCGATCCTGGTAAATTCTGGCCTGTTCCATAATCATCAGTTCAGCACCAAATGAAGTTTCATAAACCTTGTCGAAGCCATACCTTCGCAATACGGCATTGATGATCCCGCTCAAATCGGCACCTGGTTTATAGCCCAGCAGTTCACCCACAGAAACAGCCACGGCCGGACTATACTGGGCCACCACCAGTTTACCGGGAGCATGAATATGTGCTTCCAGTTCAGGAAACTGAACATGCTCTATGAGCGCTCCTGTCGGACAGGCTACCAGACATTGGCCACAGGAGGTGCAGTTTGAGTTATTCAATGGTTTGCCCAGGGTGGTTGATATCCTCAAGTCATTTCCCCTGTAGGCAAAATCCAGGGAAGAGGTATGCATAATCTCCTCACAGATCCTTACACATCGCCCGCAAAGTATACATTTGGATGGATCACGTATAATGGCCGGACTTGACTTATCAATCTTATGGGGAGTTCTCTTTCCCGGAATACGTCTTTCCCTGATGTTCAGGTCCTCTGAAAGGGATTGCAATTCACACGAGCCATTCCGCTCACAGTATAGACAATCGTCGGGATGGTTGGAAAGTAGCAACTCCACATTGGTCTTCCGTGCCCTCAACACTCTGGGTGAATGGGTCATGATCTTCATGGGCTCTTCAATGGGGTAAGAGCAGGATGGGACCAGATTCTCTCTTCCTTCAACCTCAACCACACACATCCTGCAGGCCCCAGAAGGCGACAGGTCCTTCATGCTACAGATGGTAGGGACCTGCATGCCATTGCGGTTCAGGGCAGAGAGAATGGTTTCTCCCTTTTCCGCTTTAATGCTTCTTCCGTTTACCTCCAGCTCGATTCCCATCATTCTCTATTTATAGTAGACTGCCGAAAACTTGCATACATCATAACAAATTCCACACCCGATACATTTATCTTGAACGATAAAATAGGGGTGCCTTGCCGTACCAATAATCGCTTCGGCCGGACACCTTTTGGCGCAGATGGAGCATCCGGTACAGAGATCCACATCAATGAACCAGCTACGTAGTTCTGTACACGAGTTGGAAGGACAGCGCCTGTGTAAAATATGCTCCTCGTATTCATTTTTGAAATATTTCAGTGTACTTAGCACCGGATTGGGGGCATTCTGACCGAGTCCACAAAGAGAGGTATCCTTCATCACCTCAGCCAGGGTCTCCAGCCGCATCATACCCTTGAACCGCTCGAGGGTGGTATGCTCCTGCTCATCTGCAGGTTTCCGAGTGAAACTGCCCAGGATCTCGGCCATTCGCCTGGTCCCTTCACGGCATGGTATGCATTTCCCGCAACTCTGCTTATGCATATACTCCATGAAGTAGCTGACTGTATTTACCACGCAGCTTTGATCGTCCATCACAAAAATCCCACCTGAACCCATGATCAGGCCTTTCTCCTTCAGGGTTTCATAGGTCACAGGAATATCCATCAGCTCCACAGGCACCATGCATCCCGATGGTCCTCCCACATGAAGGGCTTTCAACTTCCGGCCTTTACCCACACCACCTATAATCTTATTGACAATGGTATCGAAAGTAGTGCCCAATGGAACTTCAACCAATCCTGTCAGCGCCACGCGACCCGAAATGCTAAATATCTTGGTGCCCGGGCACTCGGCGGTGCCTATCCCCTTAAACCAATCCGGGCCAAAGCTCATGATTCCGGGTAAATTGGAAAGGGTCTCCACATTATTAACAACGGTGGGGCGTCCCAGGTAACCTGAAGTGGAGGGATAAGGCGGTTTGGAGGAGGGCATTCCTCTTCGGCCCTCAAGGCTGGCAATTAAGGCCGTTTCCTCGCCACAAACAAATGCTCCGGGGCCCTTTCGCAGGGAGATCTGAAGATTGTAACCACTGTCCAGGATATTGTCCCCCAGCAAGCCCATTTCTCTTAATGTCTTGATGGCATTGTTAATGCGTCTTATGGCATCTTTGTATTCGCTGCGTATATAGATATAGGCCCTGTTGGAACCAATGGCATAGGCAGCAATTGAGATACCCTCCAGTAAACGAAACGGATCTCCCTCCATCAGGGTGCGGTCCATAAAGGCTCCGGGATCGCTCTCCTCGGCATTGCAAACCAGAAATTTCTGATCGGAGGGTGTCCGAAATGCTGCCTTCCATTTCTCCCCTGTGGAAAATCCTCCTCCCGAACGACCCCTCAGTCCACTGTCGCTCACCAGCTTACAGACCTCACTGAATGTATAAGAGCGGATGGTCTTCAGAAATGCGGTGTATCCCCCGCCTGCAATATATTCTTCAAGAGAAAATGGGTCGATGATTCCGCAGGACCCCATCACAATGCGACTCTGCAGGGCAAAGTATGGAATGTCTTCCAGGGAGGGAACATCTTTCCAGGACTCCTGTCCCTCCCGAATTAGCTGACCAATGGCATGCTGATCAGAAACTTCCTGGTGAAATATGTCATCCAGCAAGGAGGGAACTTTCTCCTCCGTAATTCTGTTAAAGAAGATACGGCATCGTCCAGGTAGCTGCACCGAAATCACAGGATCCTCTGAACATAATCCAATGCTTCCTGTTTCAGCCAGGTCAATATCAATGGATCGCTCCGAAGCATAACGCTCAATGGCTTCCCATGTCTTCATGGATCCGGCAACAATTCCGGAAGTGGAGCTGTTTACCATTACCAATGGTCTGGTGACCTGGATCTTCCTGAGTAAAGCTGCCTGCTTAAGTTCGTCAGGGCTTAGCTCAGAGGGCGTCTGCTGCGCCAGCTTTATCAAGAAATCCTTATCTGTCTGCATCTTCCCTGTATTGTTTAATGATCTCCCTGATCTCCTTTACTGAGATTCCGGAATGATACTCACCATTCACAGCCATAAGCGGAGACTGTCCGCATGCCCCAATGCAGGACTGAACCTCCAGACTAAACAATCCATCCCGGGTGGTTTCTCCGTCCTCAATTTCCAACAGTTTCGATATTTCGCTCAACAACTCCCCTGATCCGCTCATATGACATGAAGTCCCATTGCAAAGCACCATGTGGTAATAGCCTCTGGGTGTAAAAGAGAACTGGTTATAGAAGGTGGCCAGACCATATATTTTACTGGTGGGTAGAGACAGATGAGCTCCGATCCTGGAGATGGCCTCTTCGGATATATATCCAAATTCATCCTGAACAGCTTGAAGCAAGGGGATCAGCGCATTCCTCTTAATCTGAGGAAATCGATTCAGAATCTCTCCAATTCGTGCTGTTTCGTCAGCCATAAAAATTAAAGTGTATCAACTTTTTAGTGCAGAATTTCTATTAATTTCACAGAACGCTTAAAGATATTGATTATGTTTGTTATTTGAAAAACAGTAATCAATTTGAACAGATTATAAATTACTACAGCTGACCTGATTTTATTACCTTTAATGCTCTATCGGAATGTCACTATTAAAAAAGGAAATAAAGCTTTGCCTGGGTAGTTCCTGCTTCAGTCGCGGAAATAAAATGACCCTCCAGGTGGTCCAGAAATACTTGAAGGACCACCAGCTGGAAAGGGATGTCATATTAAAAGGAAACCATTGCTTCAGCAACTGCAGTGCTGGTCCCTCCATGAAGATCGGTGAGAAGGTGTACGAAAATGTGACCAGTGAGAAAGTCCTGGAGATTCTTGAAGCCGAATTAGGAGAGATGTAAATTTATTAAAATGGAAGCTCTACTAAAAATAAATAGCGACACCTGCATTGCGTGCTATGCATGCGTAAGAGCCTGCCCGGTAAAAGCCATCAGGGTTCAGACCGAAAAGGTGAAGCCCGAGATTATCCCCGAAAGATGTATTGGCTGTGGATCTTGTGTAGCCGTCTGCGGTCCGGGTGCCATTGAAATCAGGAATTCTAAAGATGAACTGAGTAAAATACTTGGAGCAGGAACTAAGGTAGCCGCACTGGTAGATCCGTCCATTGCCGGGGAGTTTCCCGATATCACGGATTACAGAAAATTTGTACAGATGCTGCGGACTCTGGGCTTCCATTATATCCACGAAGTAGCTTTTGGAGTTGATCTGGTGGCAAGAGCCTACAAGAAACTGTTCAAAGAAAGTAAGGGAAAGTACTACCTTATGTCAAACGATCCGGTTACTGTCTCCTTTATTGAAAAATACCGACCTGCACTTGTACCCAACCTTGCGCCCATTATCCCCCCGGTTGCTGCGACGGCCAAAGTGGTCAGGAAAATTGCTGGTGATGATGTGAGCCTCGTCCATATCAGCCCTTTGATCGCCAGCAAAGATGAGATCAGGCGCTTCGAGGGAGATAGCCGAATAGACCTGGCCATTACTTTTGTGGAGCTCAGGGAGCTCTTCATTGAAGCCAAGATTCATGAAACCGATCTTGAATACAGTGATTTCGATGCACCTCTGGGCTACAAAGGCTCCTATTTCCCGGTGGCCAGAGGAATCATCCAGGCAGCCGGCATCGACGAAGACCTGCATCGCACCCCCGTCATAACCGTGGAAGGCGAGGGACTGATTGATGCTCTCAATGAATTCGAAGAGAATATCGGAACCATCAAACATCATTTCAATCTCTTCTACAAGGAGTTTCTTATGGGAAGGGGAACCAGTGCCGGCGGAAAAAGATTCCTTCGACAGAGTCAACTTATCAAATATGTGGATAAGAGGTTTAAAACCCTGGATAAAGAGTCCTGGTCGGCCAGCATGGATGAGCACCAATCGCTTGATTTGAACCGCACATTCAGGATTGATGACCAGACTTTACCTGTGCCGGATGAAAGCAAACTGAAAAAAATACTTACGGATATTGACCAGGCGAATCCTTCTGAAGTAGGTTGTGGTGCATGCGGATATGCAAGCTGTACCGATTTTGCAATCGCCATTGCCCAGGGCCTGGCCATCCCTGAAATGTGCAACACCTATGCATCCAGAAACAGGCAGGATCATATCCAATCGCTGAAGATCAGCAATGAGAAGCTTGCCCAGGCCCAGGACTTACTTCGAAAATCCGAACGCCTTGCTCAAAAAGAAAAGGAAGCTGCCAGGGAAGCTTCTGAGATCGTCCGCCGCATGCTCCATAAACTGCCTTCCATGGTGGTTATCTGTGATATGAACCTGAAGATTATTCAGACCAATGACAGTTTCATCGCCATGCTTGGAGAAGATGCCAGAGAGATCAACGAGGTGGTACCCGGGCTTGCCGGGGCTGATTTAAAGACCCTTCTTCCCTACTCTTTCTACAACCTCTTTACCTATGTGCTGGCACAAAATGAATCCATTACTAACAGAGACATTAATCATGAAGGCAAGCTTCTGAATGTCAGCGTATTTGTTATAGAAAAAGATAGGATTGTAGGGGCGGTGATCCGGGATATGTCGGCCCCCGAAGTGCAGAAAGAGGAGGTGGTAAAACGATTGAATGAAGTAATTGACAAGAATCTTGGTCTGGCTCAGCAAATTGGTTTTATTCTGGGGGAAGGAACTTCAGAAGCCGAGCGAATGTTAAATTCAATTATTGAATCTTATAAGCCCGGGAAGGACCAGAAAAATCCATGAGCGGCAAATTTTATATCGAAGTCGCCTGCGATCAGCGCAACTACGGCAAGGAGCGCATATGCGGGGATGTGTTTCTCAGCCGAAAGGTGAAAGAGGAGAACCGCACCATTGTGGTTCTGTCCGATGGTATGGGACATGGAGTCAAGGCCAATGTTCTGGCCACACTAACTGCCACCATGGCTGTAAATTTCACCATTGAGCATAAAGCAGTGGAGAAGATAGCTGAAATCATCATGAATACTCTGCCCGTATGCAGCGAACGCCAGATGAGCTATTCCACCTTTACAATTATAGATATTGAGCACGACGGGCTCATCAATATCCTGGAATTTGATAATCCCCAAACCATTGTCCTTAGAGATAGTAAACCCTTCGACCCTGGCTGGAAAACCCTGAAGCTCGATAGTGAAAAAAATGGAGGCAAGGAGATTCTTTCCTGCCAGTTTGAACCCAGGAAAGAGGACAGGATCATTTTTTGCAGTGATGGCATCGCCCAATCGGGATTGGGAACAGACAAGTATCCGCTGGGATGGGGAAGAGACAATATGCAGGAGTACGCCATCAAACTGGTACAGAACAGTCCAAAGATATCCGCCTCCAAGCTGGCCCTGAAGATGGTGAACATGGCACATCAGAACGATGGCTACAGTTCCAAGGATGACACCAGCTGCGCCAGCATCTATTTTCGAAATCCCCGTAAGTTGATGATTATCACAGGCCCTCCCTATGAAGAGGAGAATGACCTGGAACTTGGTAATGCGGTGAAGGCTTTCAAAGGGAAGAAAGTAGTGTGCGGAGCCACCACTGCAGATATTATAGCCCGTGAACTGGGTGTGGAGATTGAGGACAGCCTGGTGTTCGAAGACCCCGAACTGCCTCCTGTATCACACATGGATGGAATAGATCTTGTAACTGAAGGTATTCTGACCATCACAAAAGTAACCCGGATCCTGAAGGATTTTTCTCCCTCTTATGCGCTTGGTAAGGGACCGGCCGACAGGATTGTAAAACTGGTTCAACAGAGTGATGAAATCCATTTCATCATTGGGACCCGGGTGAATATTGCCCACCAGGATCCAAACCTGCCCATCGAACTGGAGATTAGACGAACGGTGGTAAAACGTATGGCCAGACTGCTGGAAGAGAAATTTCTCAAGGAGATCACCATCAGGTATATCTGATTTGATTTACAGACATTTTAAACAAATGCTCCGTTCTGTTGTATTAGATCTTGGCACACTTATTGACATAAGGGTGGGACCAGTTCCCGAAAGCCGGAGCTGACAGATTGACTGAAGAATTTGTATTTAAAGGTAAGGAGAAGCTGATGATCCCTATGGACGAAGAAACTGAATATATCCCTTTACTCTCACAGGAGGAAGAGGAAGACTTGAAGAAGGTGAACATTCCCGATGTATTGCCAATTCTGCCCCTGCGCAATACGGTATTGTTCCCGGGAGTGGTGATACCCATCACCGTAGGCAGGGATAAATCATTGAAGTTGGTTCAGGAGGTATATAAGAAGAATAAAATACTAGGGGCGATAGCCCAGAAGGATGGCACCATTGAGGATCCTGAATTCGATGACCTTTACCGTATTGGAACCGTGGCACAGATCCTGAAGATCCTGGAGATGCCCGATGGGTCCACCTCGGTAATAATCCAGGGAAGGAAGCGTTTTATGCTCAACGACCTGCTTACAGAGAAACCCTATCATGTTGCCAGGATTACCCCTCTGGAGGACGATGAGGACGAACCCGAAGGAGAAGCCAAAGCAGTTGCTGCTGCATTAAAAGAGCTCTCCATCAAGATTATAAAACTATCTTCCAACATCCCAACCGAAGCGACTTTTGCCGTTAAGAACATTGAGAGTCCCTCTTTCCTGGTTAACTTTCTAGCTTCCAATAGCGAGCTTTCGCTGAAACAGAAACAGGATCTGCTGGAAACCAACTCTGTGTCAAAGAGAGGATTCACTCTTCTGGAAAGCCTTTCCAATGAGGTTCAGATGCTGGAGCTTAAGAATGACATCCAGACCAAGGTAAAAAACGATCTGGATCAGCAACAAAGAGAGTTTCTGCTGCACCAGCAGATGAAAACCATCCAGGATGAACTGGGAGGTTCGCCCCAGGACCAGGAGGTACTTGATTTTAGAGAAAAAGGAAAAAAGAAAAAATGGAACAAGGAAGTAGCTGCTGCTTTTGAAAAGGAGTTGGACAAGCTGCTTCGTTTGAATCCGGCCACAGGGGAATACTCCGTGCAGGTCAATTATATCCAGACCCTGGTTGAGCTTCCCTGGAATGAATACACCAAGGATAATTTTAACCTGAAACGTGCCAGTCGTATACTGGATAAGGACCACTTCGGGCTTGAAAAAGTGAAGGACAGAATTCTGGAACACCTGGCAGTGCTAAAGCTAAAAGGGGACCTGAAATCACCCATACTCTGTCTGGTGGGCCCCCCGGGTGTTGGAAAAACTTCCTTGGGAAAATCTATTGCATCGGCCCTGAACAGAAAATATGTCAGAATGTCATTGGGCGGACTTCATGATGAGGCCGAAATCAGAGGTCACAGGAAAACCTATATAGGTGCCATGCCAGGAAGGGTGATCCAAAATTTGAAGAAAATTAAATCCTCAAATCCCGTATTTGTACTGGATGAGATTGATAAAGTGGGCAGAGGCGCCCAGGGAAATCCGGAATCTGCTCTTCTGGAGGTGCTCGATCCGGAGCAGAACAGCGGTTTCCATGATAACTTCCTTGAGCTGGATTACGACCTTTCGAAAGTGATGTTCGTGGCCACAGCAAATACCACCGCAGGAATTAACCCTGCCCTGTTGGACAGAATGGAGATTATCGATCTCTCGGGTTATATTGTGGAAGAGAAGATTCAGATTGCCAAAAGACACTTGATACCCGACCAGATTGAAAATCATGGCTTAACACGCAAACAGTTCTCTATCTCATCCAAGGTGCTGGAACAGATCATTGAAGGCTATACCAGGGAATCTGGTGTAAGGCAACTGGATAAGCAGATCGCCAAATTGGTGCGTGTCATGGCCAGACATATAGCATTTGAGGAAAGCTACGAAAGTAAACTCTCCGGCAAAATGGCTGCCGAAATCCTGGGCCCACCCAGGTTCATCCGTGACAAATACGATGGAAACAGACATGCCGGTGTGGTGACCGGGCTGGCATGGACGGCTACGGGTGGGGAAATCCTGTTTGTGGAGACCTCCCTGAGTCAGGGTGAGGGAAAACTCACGCTTACTGGAAATTTGGGTGATGTAATGAAAGAGTCGGCTGTCCTTGCCCTTGAGTATTTAAAATCTCATGCTTCAAAATTCTCTCTCAATCCGGAAACCTTCAAGAAATATAACGTACATGTGCATGTTCCTGAAGGAGCTATTCCAAAGGATGGCCCCTCTGCAGGGGTAGCGATGATGACATCAATTACCTCGGCTTTTACCCAGAGGAAAGTGAGGGCAAATTGTGCCATGACCGGGGAGATCACACTTAGAGGAAAGGTGCTTCCGGTTGGGGGCATCAAGGAGAAAATCCTCGCCGCCAAAAGAGCTGGAATCACCGATATTGCCATCTCACTTGAGAACAGGAAGGATGTGGAAGAAATCAATGAAATCTACCGAAAAGGGCTGAATTTCAAATATGTGAATGATATATTAGGGCTGATGGAATTTGTCCTTCTTCCTGATCTGGTAGATCATGCGATGGATATCTCTTAGCAGATTAAGAGTTTGGCTGTTTCTATGCCATGAGCTTTCTTGATTCTTACAAAGTAAATGCCGCATGGTAATCCTTTGCCTTCAAGGTCAGAAATGGTAAAATTATCTTTTTCCTCGGATCTTAATTTATAAACGGGCATGCCCTCAAGGTTAAATACTTCTACCATGGTTTCTTAGCTTAGGTTAGTTGTGAAAATTGGAAATTTCACTCCACTAAAATATAGTGTGCAGCAGCCATTGCAAAGAGAATACGGACTTATTGTGTGAACTATGGGTTCTGAGCTTTGAACCCCTTATTTTGGCTGATAAAGCGTTTAGCGGGAAAATGTCGCTTCCAGCATTTTAACTTTCTGAGCAGGTATTTTAATGCCCCATGAGTCACTATTATACTCAAGGGTGCAGTTGCAGCTCTTTCGATCGACCCGGGTTAGATAATTCAGATTAATAAGGTAGGACCGGCTGGCACGGAAGAATGAGCTCCCTTCAAGGATCTCTTCAATGGCACTCAGGTTCTGAGTAATGATTTCAGAGTTTCCCCTGGTCAGTTGAATATGGGTGTAATTACCATCGGCCTGACAATAAACTACTTCCGAAGGGTCTATCAGTACATATCCCGATCGTGTATTTAGCTTAATCCTGTTGGTGCCATTGCCCCGCATGGCTTCCACCAATTGTAGAAAGTCCTGCTCCTTCACTTTCCTGGCTCTTAATCGAAATCTCTCAACTGCAGCGTCCAGTTCCTCCTGGTGAACAGGTTTCAGGATGTAATCAAAAACTGAATTTCGGATGGCCTGAATGGCATAGTGCTCAAAAGCAGTAACAAAAATTATACCCGGTTCTTCACCAAAGCGATGGACCTGCTCAATAAAATGGAATCCATCCTTCTCAGGCATCTGTATATCCAGAAGTACAAGATGCGGACGCTCTTTTTGCATCAGTATTAACGCTTCATCAACCGTACCGGCAGCCCCAACAACAGAAACTTTTTTGTTACTCATCAACATATACTTGAGCAACTCACGCGCCTCAGGTTCGTCATCAACAAGCAGTATTCGTAACGCCTCGTCCATGCTATGAAGGGATTCACATTTCTTTTCAGTGCGCAAGTTAAAAAAATCCACGAAGGACAAAAAACAGAGCCTGACCAAGGGCCTTTCAGTTTTTTTTAGTAACCTTCTGTGTTTATATGCGGTAAAAAAGGCATGCCGAATTCTCATTTGCATAGAACCACAGCCAAGTTTGGCACCCTCCCGGTCTTCATGATCACCATCTCAACTATCCTGGGGGCCATTCTCTTTTTGAGATTTGGGTATGCTGTGGGTCATCTAGGTTTTTTAGGGGTCATCGGGATTATAATTCTGGGTCATATGGTCACTGTCCCCACCGCCATGGCTGTGGCCGAAATTGCAACCAATCAAAAAGTTCAGGGAGGTGGGGCCTACTACATTATCAGCCGTTCCTTTGGAATCAACATTGGCTCGGCCATAGGCATAACACTCTACCTCAGCCAGGCCATCAGTGTGGCTTTCTATGTAATCGCATTCTCCGAAGCATTTGACCCCCTGATCAGATATCTTCACTACGAAATTGGTACGCCCCTGGTTGATAAACGCTGGGTCGGCCTGGCCAGCATGAGCCTGCTCTCTATTGTCATTCTTTCCAGGGGGGCCAACTTTGGAATTAAAACCCTTTATCTGGTTGTAGGTATCCTGTTTACCTCCCTACTCTTCTTTTTCCTTGGACAACCCGATGCAGCAGAACAGCCTTTTGTATTGAATGCACAGATCCAGAACCCGGATAATTTCTTCTTTGTATTTACCATCATTTTCCCTGCTTTCACTGGTCTGGTAGCGGGACTGGGCCTCTCGGGCGACCTGCGCGATCCCAGTAAGTCCATTCCCAGGGGAACACTCTGGGCCACTGTGGGTGGATTTGTGGTGTACATATTAGTGGCCTATAAGCTAGCCATCAGCGCTTCTCCTGAAGATCTGGCCTCCGACCAGCTGATTATGGAGAAGATTGCACTATGGGGCCCCATCATTCCCATTGGATTGGCTGCAGCATCCCTCTCATCTGCTCTGGGTTCCATAATGGTTGCTCCACGAACCCTCCAGGCCATGAGTTACGACGATGTGTTCCCGGGAGCGGGACTGAACAGCTGGCTCTCACGTGGTAAGGAGAAAGATAATGAACCCACCAATGCAGGATTAGTCAGTATCATCATAGCATTTGTGTTTGTGGCCTTTGGAGATATAGATTTCGTAGCACAGATCATCGCCATGTTCTTTATGGTCACCTATGGGGTAATTTGCCTGATCTCCCTGTTGGAGCACTTTGCTGCGGATCCCTCCTACCGGCCAACATTCAAATCAAGATGGTATATCTCCCTGATAGGTGCAGTAACTTCCTTCTGGCTTATGTTTAAAATGAATGCCCCTTATGCCCTGTTGTCATTAATTGTTATGGGAGGCATCTATACCATGGTCTCCAGCTACAAGCAGCAGGAGAAAGGCCTGGTAAACCTGTTCCGTGGCGTCGTATTCCAGGCAAGCAGGCAACTGCAGATTCTGGCTCAAAGGGCCGACCGGGAGGACCTGGATGTACACTGGCGCCCTTTCACCATCTGCATATCCCAGGATACATTCATGCGCCGAAGTGCCTTTGACATCCTTCGATGGATCTCTCTGAAATATGGATTTGGCACCTACATCCACTATATCAAGGGCTTCCTCACCGAAGAAACCAATAAGGAGTCCAAGGCGATTTTAAATAAGCTGATACAATTGGCGGCAGGAAGCAAAAACCGGGTCTACCTGGATACCATTATTAGCCCCTCTTACACCTCGGCAATCGCTCAGGTGATTCAGCTCTCAGGAATCTCCGGGAAGGGCAACAATATGATTCTCTTCGAATTTTCACAAAGCGAACCAGAAGCACTGGAAGAGGCTCTGAATACACACGACATTCTATTTGCCACAGGCTTTGACCTGTGCATCCTGAGCACCTCATACAAGGGCTTTGGCTACAAGAAACAGATTCATATATGGATCACCCCGGCCGACTTTGACAATGCCAATCTGATGATATTGCTGGGATATATCATCATGGGACATCCAGAATGGAAAGAGGGAATCATCAAAATATTTGCCATCTACCAGCCCGAAGCTGTCACACGCAGAAAGGAAGAATTGAAATTACTTATTAAGGAGGGGCGGCTTCCCATCTCCATGGCCAATATTAATTTGATCAGTGCCGAAGGAGACAAGGGTCCGCGGGAGATTATCGGAGAAGTCTCAGTGGATGCCGATCTGACCATTATCGGCTTCCGGCATGAGCAGCTAACCACCGAAGGGTACAAGCTCTATACCGGCTATAACAAACTGGGGAATGTGCTATTTGTAAGTGCCAACAAGAAAAAAGAAATCAACTAAAACACTACCTTTGAATAAAAAGCAGATGGAAAAAATCGCTGTCTTTCCAGGATCATTTGATCCATTTACTGTGGGACATGAAAACATTGTGCTTCGCGCACTTGACCTTTTTGACAGGATCATTGTTGCCATCGGAATCCACTCCACCAAACTACCCCTGCTAAAAATTGAATCCAGGGTCGAGATGGTTACCCGGGTTTTTAGATCCTATGATCAGGTAAGTGCAGACTCCTTCGAAGGATTGACAGTGGATTATTGCAAAAAAGTAAAGGCAACCCATATGCTCCGAGGAATCCGGACCTCGGCAGACTTCGAATATGAAAGAGCCATTTCACAGATCAACAAACAGATGTTGCCATCTGTAGAATCCGTATTTCTGCTCACTACCCCTGAACATACCCCGGTCAATTCAACCATTATCCGCGACATCATTCGCAACGGGGGGGATGCATCGCTCTTCCTTCCAAAGGGTGTGGATATCAAGAATTACCTCTAATGCTTCACCGAACGTTTATTTTCATCCTGCTTTTATGGGTCAGTGGAAACATTCTGGGCCAGTCGGCCTCAGTGCATGCCGTCGCCCCCGATTATGCAGGTCAATCCATACATACAAGCATTGCCTCCAATCCCTTTATAAAGTTTTCTGAATTTTCAAACTCATTGGTATGCAATGAAGAGGGAGAGTTTGAACAACTTATACCACTCAAATCGCCGAAGGTAGTGCAGTTTGAAAGCGGAGTCTACCAGCTTTACCTCTATATGGAACCGGGATTCCACTATGAGGTGGTATTTCCCAAATATATCGAGAAGAGCTGGGAAGAGGAGATCTCTCCATTCTATCAACCCCTGTACTTGCCTCTGAGGGTTCACTCACGTACCTCTCTCACCACCCAGGAGCACATTGACGGATCGAAGGATGTGAACTATGCCATTTCCAGATTCGATACCCTGTTTATCACTGCTAACACTGAAATCATCTCTCATCGAAAATCGGGGAAGAGCATTAATACCGACTCCCTCATCCAGCAGCTGGAAGTGGAATTCAGCACTGATAGTTCCCGGTTTTTTTCGGACTACAGGCGCTTCAGATATGGTGCCTTGAAACTGAATGAAGGGAAGACTGGCATGGCCCAGTTGAGTCTGGATTATCTTGGCCCTACCGTTATGGAATGGCATCCGGGGTTTGTAGAACTGTTCAGAGCCCTGTATCAAGATTTTATCTTTTACTTTGCCAGTTCCGGGCAAGAAGGTCAGAAATTCCGGAACCTGGTGAACCGAAACCAGGATTATAAGCAGGCACGCAAACTTATACTGGATCACCCTGGGGTATGGAGTGATACCCTGGCTGAAATGATTTTGCTACAGGAGTTCTCTCAGCTGTTTTACAGGGGAGAGTATCATAAAGAGGCAATTCTGATTATGCTCGACTCCATGGCACATGATCCTGTTACCCCCGAATTTGGGAAATATTCGGCACAACTAATGCAGAAACTATCCAGCCTGGTGACTGGCAACACTCCTCCAGAAATATCTCTGAAGGACCTGGATGGAAAGACCTGGTCTCTCAGCGATTTTGAAGGCAAATATACCTACTTGTTTTTCGGTACCACAGATCAATACGGCTGTATGATGGAATACCCCTTTCTACAATCCTACATCGAAAAGCACGCTGCTTACCTGAATGTGATAACGGTGATGACCTCCGAGGACCGAAATAAACTGGATGATTTTATGCACCGGAACGCATACTCCTGGATGGTCCTTCATTATGAGGGTCAGCCCGGTGTGCTGGACGACTATATGGTAAAAGCCTATCCAACAGCCTACCTGATTGACCGGAATGGCAAGCTACTCCTCTCCCCGGCCACCTTACCCTCTGAAGGGTTCGAGCAGCAGTTGTTTCGTATTATGCGTTCAAGGGGTGAAATCTGATCAGAGTAAATTCCTCATATAGAGAACATCCAGGATGCTTGCGTAAGTATTTTCCCGGATAAATCCGGTATTGCCAGGACTGGCCCACCTGTAATCACTAATCCCTTCCTCAGCCTGTAAGACTGGATCAGTACTCCCACTATACTGCATCACAAACCACTTGGTCTTTTTCAATATCCGCTTTCCCTTCAGGTGATAGGTATGGTAGGTGGATGAAAGTGGATCAAGAATTTTAAGCCCATGCAAACCGGCTTCCTCCTCCACTTCCCGCAGAGCTGCTGTTTGAAAATCCTCTCCCTTTTCCAGTTTCCCTTTTGGAAGGTCCCAGACCCCGTTTCGATAAATCACCAAAAACTCGCCCTTATCATTCAGTACAATCCCTCCTCCGGCTTCAATTACATGAAAGCAGGCCTTGAATTCTTCAAAAACCATCAGAATGTTTTCATGCAGAATATAGAGGTTGTTAATCTTGTTCAAAGAGTCGAACAGACCAACCAGTTCGTTCAATTCAATAAAGTTGTTGTACTTATAGAACAGGCCCTTATGCTTTACAAAGGCCCTGGAAAAATCATCTCCAAAAAATACCGTCCTATCGTTGAAAAAAACTTTATACATATCTCCAGTCGCAAACTTCAAATGCAAAAGTACAAAACATATCAAAGCTACTATTCAGTATATAAGGTAAAGTATTCACAGCTTGTTTCGCAACGCAAATGCAGAGTTCTATTTCTTATTCATTTTATTAATATATCCATCTGATAATGTTTCCATAAAGGCTACGACGGCATCTTCTTCCTGATCTGAAAGTCCAAGATTCCCAAGTTCATCGGTATTAATGTTATCAGCAACTTCCGGAGCAGGCCATGATGGATCTACATCCCGGGTGTTATAGAAATGGACCACTTCTTTCAAAGTTTTAAAAACGCCATTATGCATATAGGCTTTGGGGAAATTGGGTGTGGGAGCTTTAGCCACGTTCCGAAGGGTAGGTACCTTGTGTTTTCCCATATTTTCAGCAGCCTTACCTGCATATTTAGTCGTAGTAGCCAAGAATCCTCCCAGTCCCGGATCAACCCAGGCTGCACCCTCAGGATTTATAGCCCATCATCCAAGAATACCTGGTCCATTTTATAATAGGGATTATCAGGATTTTTAGGGGTTCCCAGATTATCAAATGTAAAGTCAGTGAAAAGTGGAGGATAGGTCTTACCCCCTACGATTTGATCAGTACTTGGATGACATTCACTGCACAGGCCTTTCCCATTAAATAATTCCAGACCCCAGACTTCCTCCAGGCTGAGATCAATCTCACCTGCCAGGTACGCATCATATTTTGAAGAAAACTGGTTGACCTCCTCAGAATTCTCATAAGCAGCGATAGACAATCCAATCCTGTCATAATTTTTGTTTATCTCTTCAGGAGTATCATAACTGACCGGTTCGCCCCACACAACCTCCCATAAATCCGCATATTTGGAATTTGCGATAATCATGAGTACTGCTTCCTTGCTAGCATTGTTTTGCTCTACAGGATTTAAAAAGGGCCCCAGTGCCTGTTCAGCTGCAGGATTTCCAAGGATATATCCTGTTGCTCGGCCATCCCAGAAATTCCCCCCGATAAATAAACCCTCGGTCTCATCATAATAAAAGATGGGGCTTATAGTAGCATAGGCAGCACTGGGAGGCTTTCTGTTTCCAAAGCGTTGAGGTACTGCACCACGGTATACAGCTCCATGAAGGTTGATCGCCGGAATGGGACCTGTAAATCCTACCTTGGGATCATGGCACTCAGCGCATGACATTCCCCCTGGATCTGAGATATTGTCAAAAAACAATTCCTTTCCCAATTGTTCAATGGGTAGAATATCAGCAAAGGAATATACTGAAGCTCCGGCTAGTAATAAAAGAGCAAATAAGAATATATAGGGTTTCTTTTTCATAGTTAAGTGGTTTAGGTGTATGATGAGACCTAATAGATAAATTTATAAAATAATAATTTTCAATGCAATAGGGCGAAAATTATAGAAAAGGTAGATTTACGAAGCTGGCAAAAACTTTATACATTTGCTGAATGGCAGATATAGATCGACATGTAGCAGGTTTACTTTTGCAGTGTAAAGCAGTAATCCTGGAACCCACCAAACCATTTACATGGGCTTCTGGCTGGCAATCGCCCATCTATTGCGATAACCGTATCACTCTCTCCTACCCGGAGATCAGGGACTTTATCAAGGAAGCCTTCAAAACAAGCATAGAAAACAAATTTGAGACCCCGGATCTTATCGCAGGCGTGGCAACGGGAGCTATTGCCCAGGGTGCCCTGGTGGCAGATGCTATGGATCTGCCAATGGTCTATGTTAGACCTAGTGCTAAGGGACACGGACGTCAAAACCTGATTGAGGGACGTCTATCACCCGGACAAAAAGTAGTAGTGGTAGAGGATCTGATCAGTACAGGCGGAAGCTCGTTGAAAGCGGTGGAAGCACTTCGGGAAGCCGGTGCAGAAGTCCTTGGAATGGTAGCCATTTTCTCCTACGGATTTGAACTGGCAGTTGACAATTTCCTTAAGGCGGGCGTGGACTTGTATACCCTTACCTCTTACCATGTTCTGATCGAGACAGCCCTTGATTCCGGAGCTATTCAGCAGGACCAGGTAGAGATGTTACAACAGTGGAGGAAAGATCCCTCAAAATGGCGGGGATAAGCTTAACGCAGATTAAATGAAGATTGAAAGTAAAATAGGAAAGTCGGCGAGCAGTGATCAGCAGATCTATGCATTTATTAGCAATTTTCACAATTTCAAGGACTTACTTCCCGCCGATAAGGTAAGCGGATGGGAAGCCTCGGAAGAGAAGTGCAGCTTCCAAGTGGATCCCTTGGGTCGCACCGGTTTGATGATCGTTGAAAAGAAGCCAAGCTCGATGGTTAAGATGAGCTCCGATCCGGAGTTTTCCAAATACCAGTTTACCATCTGGATTCAGCTTAAAAAGGTGGCTTTGGATGATACCAGAATCAAGATCACTTTCGAACCCCTGGTCAACAAGATGCTGCTGCCCATGCTTAAGATCCCACTGAAAAAACTTGCCGACGGAATGGTAGACAAGATGGAGTCTTACGATTTTCCCGCTTAAGCCTGATCAAAGTTTAGTTCCATGCTGACAGCCCCGTGACCGAAGGTCCGTATCTCCCCATTTAGCTCTAGCATCAGCTCCCCAAAATCGTTCACACCTTTTATTATACCTACGGACTCTTGCTCCCCCACTTTAAATAGGGTGGGTACGTCAGCTTTATACAAAAGCTCCAGGTACTCCTTTTCAAGCTGATCGGTCTTCCCTTCTTTAAGTGCCTGGTATCTGCTCATCAGGCAGGTTTCAACAAGCTCACCCGCCTCGCCAACATCAACATCCTTCCTGGTCTCCAAACGCACAGAGCTAGCTGGTATCGGGAAGGAAGGGAAAACTGTCTGATTCAGATTCAAACCTATGCCTGCGATGGTACGAGAAATGTTGCCAGCAGTGATACTGTTTTCGATCAGGATGCCTGCAATCTTCCCCATGGGGGTTAGAATATCGTTGGGCCACTTAATTACAGAATCAACTCCCAGGATAAGCAGAGCATCACAAAGAGCCAGTGAGGCCACCCTGGTTAGGTGAAACTGGCTGGATGCTGACAAAAACGCAGGAAACAAAAGAAAGCTCATCGTTAGGTTTTCTCCCCGCGTGCTTAGCCATGAATGTTCACCCTGCCCTCTTCCAGCATCCTGGTAATCAGCAATAACTACTGTACCCTCATCCAGCTTCTGATGCTTCAAAAGCTCAGAAAGAAAGCTGGAGGTAGATGTAAGACTGTCATGATTAATCCATCTGCTTCTCATGGTACAGTTTTTGACAAAGTAGCTATTGTAATCTACAATTTTAGCACATAAATGTTAACGGCTAAATTGATTACCTTTGTCAAAAAAAAGCCAGATGGAGCAAAGTGATTCATTCAATGTGGAGCAGAAGAGGGAGTTAATCCTCGAAGCCATCAGAGAGAAAAAGGGACATCAGATCGTTTCCATCGATCTTTCTGAAGTTGAAAACTCCATTTGCGACTTTTTCATCATCTGTCACGGAGAATCTGTAACCCAGGTGGGTGCCATCTCGGAATCCATCGAAAAGAAGCTGAAGGAAGAGGCTCTTACCAGGGCACATCATGTGGAGGGTTTACAGAACAGCCAGTGGGTCCTGCTGGATTATTTTGACATCCTGGTCCATGTATTTCAGGAAGAATTCAGATCTTTCTTCAAACTTGAGGAGCTTTGGGCGGACGGAAAAGTTACAAGGGTGACAGAAAAAAGTTAAAACAAGATTATGGCAGATAAAAAGAAATTTCCCGGCAACTTCCCGGGAGGCAACCTGGGGAACAGACCTGGAAACAAACCTGGAAATAAACCTGGAGGCCCCACCAAACCAAAATTTAACTCATATTGGATCATCGGGATCATCCTTCTGGCCATGATTGGGATTCAGTTTCTGGGTTCTGGAAATAGTTTGAAAGAGATCGATAATAATCGTTTTTTCCAGATTCTGGAAGAGGGCGATGTGGAGAAAATCGTCATTGTCAATAAAGAAAAGGTCGAGGTCTATATCAAGCCTGAAAGGCTCAGTGATGCGCGCTACGAGGATATAAAATCTGATAAGCCCAGTTCAATGCTTGGTCAGCCGGTACCCCAGTACTATTTCACCATCATCAGTCAGGATGTATTTATGGGAGATCTAAACCGGGTCATGAATGACTTACCCGCGGATAATCGTCCCACATATACGACCTTAACGCGTAGAAACTACATGGGTGAAATCATGCTATGGATTCTGCCTTTTTTGTTAATCCTGGGGATCTGGAGATTTATTCGAATCTCAATAAACAGACGAAGCCGGGTGAAGGAGTGGAAAACAAAAGAAAGTAACAACTCTGATTTCAAGGATAAAATCGAGAAGTTAAACTCTCTATTGAAAGATGGACTAATAACCGAACAAGAATTCAATGATAAAAAAGCTGATATCCTCAGACGAATCTAGAAAATCGTTTTTAGCAAAAAGTATTTCAATCCCTAGGTCAAGCAGTTAGGGTGAATTTTCTCAACTAGACCACGCTGCGAGGGGCTTTATGCATTGACATTTTCCATTACATTTATAAAGATACTAGTTCGGATCCCTCAATAATTTTTCAGTTCATAATAACCTGATTGGGA